>Ga0209426_1000117_pt1 | contig 126250 bp, 125 predicted proteins | sample Deesub1362B_J571_FD_187697 | JGI IMG/M metagenome (GOLD analysis project Ga0209426, IMG submission 187697) | Deep oceanic, basalt-hosted subsurface ecosystem from Juan de Fuca Ridge flank, Pacific Ocean, CORK Borehole 1362B_J2.571 (SPAdes)... ... | reverse complement strand
TTATAAACAACGTCGTTGATGCTGGAAACATTGCGAGCATGGAAACGCTCGTGCCAGTTGGATTATATGATATGGACCTGATCGAGGATAAGCTTGAGCTCAGATTCGCAAGGGATGGGGAGATTTTCGAGCCCATCGGGGGTAAGAAAGAGGAGTTAACAAGAAACCAGATCGTTCTCGCCGATGAAAGTAAAGTTCTGCACGTTTATCCCTATCGAGATTCGCAGCTCACGATGATTCGCGAAAAAACGAGGAACGTCCTCGTTGTTGCTTGCGGTGTGCCGAAGGTAGAGAGTGGAATCGTTCTGGAGGCATGCAGGAAGGCGTGCAGTTACATTCTGCGGCTTGCCGGTGGAGAAAAGGGTGATTGCAGGCTGGTGGTGGTTTAGGTGAAGGCTGGGCAAAGTTAGGTAAGGATCGGGTAAAAGCGAAGTATTTATCTGATATCCCAAATCACCTAAATCCTATCGTAAATAAGCCTGCCTTCAAGCACCCTCGCCTCCTTAGAGATTTCATGCTCAACCTTCCGTTCGTTGAGGATGTGGATGACTTTCCAGCCCCTCATCGTCAGATAGTCGGAGATGAACTTCCTGTGGCACCTCCAGTAAAGCTTCTCCGCACACATGATTGCCGAAAGTTTCGCCTTTGCAATTTCTTCAAGCTCCTCTATCGCCTGTTTGAACTCAAAGGTAAGCATGTAGTCAGCGTAGTTCCTGAAACCCTCGCTTTTTATTGCCCTGTTTGGAGAATCATCCATTATCTTCTTTCTGTAACCCCCCAAGGTGGGAAGCCAGTAATACTCAATTCCAGCTTCGGAGAGAATCTGTCTTAAATATTCACCCTTGAAATGGGGAAATTTCGAGGTTGGAAACCTCCTGACATCTATCAGCACCCCAACTCCATTTGCTAGGAGCAATTCAACGAATCCCTCCGCACTTCTGTTTGAGTGGCCGATTGTGAAGATCCTTCGCATCTCGATATTTTCCATCCCTTCCATTTGAGTTTTCGGAAGTTTAAATTTTACCCGATTCGATTATTTGGTTTTGTTAGCTTAGTGTGGGTATTGTTGGTATAACGTTTTGCTGATAAAAGAAGTGCCGAGGGCAATTTGCGGGTGTGAAAGATTACCTGTTGTAGGAGGATTGCCAAGATGCTTCTGCCCGTATCGTCGTATCCCCTTCGGCCAAATAAATACGGGGATTATAACCCATTTGAGCTGTTCGGTTGGACAAAAACGCAATTTCTGGAGTGGGTTTGCAGCTGAGGACAACCAACAGGAGCATCATTTAGCACCCCTTCTTTCTCTCAGAATCAACGCCACCGATATTCCTACAATTACGGAGAGAAATTCAAACCCGGGAATCCACTTCCTTTCTGCGGGGGTTGAAACTGGAGTTGGAGTCTTAGCGGGTGCTGAAGGTGTTGGGGTTTTTTCGGGCTGAATGATTTCTGCTCCGAGGAAATATATCCCGCTTTCATTTGAAACGAAGTTAAGAGGCAGAAAATCGCTGGAATTGTAGTAATCCGAAACCCTCTCCATACTTGATCCGTTCAAACGGTAAAATGCTATGCTTGAGACGTTAATTTGATTAGATAACCTGTCAATTTCCTCCCCACCGAGGCTCAATTCAACATAGACATATCCAGCCCCTGAGTAGATGTCGGGAGTTATCGTTGCGTTTACAGCATCGCTTAACTTCACAAACCTCTCCGACAATTCAACTTCTTCCAGCGAAATCTGAAATTCCCGGCCCGAAACGTTCAATCCTTCAAATGCGTATCGATTGCCGTGGGATGCTTCGTCAACTGCAAGAATCCCTTTCACATCGTTTCCGGAAACGATAAGTCCGTTTTCCGAGAATGCAGAAATAAATACATCTGATACATCTGATCCATCCCCGGAGAAAACCGAATTCTCCACGAGATTTCCTTCGCCGCCCGAAAACTCAATTCCACGCTGAACGCCATTAATTGATAGGTTGGAAAGGGCTATTCCATTCGATGCCTCGATATTCAACCCCGTAACTCCATCCTCGAAAAGGCCATCTTCAACCTTCACAAGCCTCGACCCCTCAACTTTCAAGCCAACCGAGAATCCTCTTACGCTCAATCCTCCGAGCTTTCCTTGGCTGCTTTGCGATATGCTTATGGCATCGAAATTGTTCTGGAAAATGCAGTTCTCGATTTCGAATCCGTTGAGAAGTAAGGCATCCAAGCCCACGCTTCCGTTTTTAATTTGCACGTTTTCAATGACGAAATTTTGAACCAACGCTACCTGAATCGTGGGGAATACGATGAATCTGGGCTCGAGGATCGTTCCGTCGCTTCCCACGATTTTGATGGACTTTGATATTTTCAGATTCTCGCGGTACATTCCAGATGCCACCAAAATCGTGTCCCCCTCCTTTGAAGCATTTATGGCATCCTGAATCGTTGAGAAATCGCATTTCTCGCATACCTCGATGGTCTCCGCTGAAGATGGTTGGAGAAGGAGGAGAAGGAGAATCACGGCAAGGATGGAGTACAAAACCACGAGCCTCATCTCCTCACCACCTTTACCTCCAAATGGTATTCTCCCGTGCTTTGATAGGTGCTGGAATAGGATTCCACACCGTCGCAGAAGTAAGAAGATGATCCAGACCCCGATCTGGTGTGTTGCAGAGAGTAGTCCACGGTTATATCCTCCCACTTGTCTTTTCCTATCTTTTTCAAAATCAAAGCGGGTTTGTGGGTCATCCATGAGTAGGGAACGTCCGCCAGATACCTTTCCCCAAACCATCTTTTAAAGCAACCCTCAGAGTCTTCGGGATCGGTGCTGGTGTCTCCATCGTACTGACAGTTATTGGTACCGCTATAACCGCCACTATCCGCACCTGAACCATCTGAACTGCTCCATGAGCTCTGCCAGGACTTTGAATAGCTCTCGGTGTGCGAACCCTCCATCAGGAATACTGGACGCTGAATCGGATCTACAACCAGCAGCAGATCCCCATTCCTAAGTTCTATAACGATACTGCTTAATTTATCGACCACATGCGATGAGATGGATCCATCGAGCGAGTACTGGTAGGAACTGCTGTAGGTTCCGCTTTCATCGCATCTCGAACTGCTTCCAGCTTTAGTTCTCTCAAGGGAGATGTGGGCTGTACGCGTGTAAGTGGCGGTGGTTTTTTCCTCGTTGGTGCCCTGTTTCCAGAAGGTCTTGGATGTGAGATGGTACGAGTTGGCGATTACCCAGTTGGCGCTACTCGTACCGCTGTACGAAGCGGTGGAATAGCGACAGTCGTTTTCGGGACAGCATAAAACTTGGCAGGAAGACTGGTGGGTGTTGGTTCCCGCGATGCTCCAGACGGAAGTTCCGGTGTGCGATATAAGCAGAACGAACTCCCTCTCCCTGACTTTAATGAGAGCTGTATCCCGAACCTCACCGAGTTCCGTCTGGTATCTCACCGGTATTTTCACGAGCCCTTCCTTCTTGCCTGCTATGAACTTCAGCTTGACGATGCCATTCTCATCCGTTACCGGGTTGCCGTATGCATCCAAGCTACCTACTGGGATAAGCTTGCCGTCGAGCAGTTGGACTCTACCGATTTTTATGGGCTTCCCAGCCAAAGGAGATGTTCCACCCTCTTCAGATTCTTCGTAGAGGGATATCCTAACAAAGGTTGATTGGGTTGGTGAAATATCATCCTTCTCGGCAATCGCCTTCAGTCTTACACCATCTATCCTTATCGTTTTAACCTTTGATACCTTCTTCATACCCCTTCCAAAGGTTATGACCTCGAACCTATCTTCTCCAGCCTCTATGCCTTTGGTAAGCTTGTATTTCGCTTTGGCAACGCTACCCTTTCCGACATAGCTTATAACATAGTTGTCGATACCTGTGAGCTGTGATCCGCCAGCAACAATGCCTGTTGAATCGCTGATTCCACCCCTTTCGGTATTCTTCTGCAGAAACACCTTTTGCTTTCCAGCATAGCCATCAGGAATTGCTCTATCCCTGCAGTCTGTCACAGTAATCTTAATCTCGGCATTTCTCTCCTCGACTGAGACGCTACCCGGTATGACGGTGATGTACATCTTCGGATCCCTCGGCGGGAGGGGATGAGAGCTCTCCCAAGCCTCTATGATCTTTCCTATATCGCCGTAGTGGTTGACGACAACGCTCAAGTCGTCCTCGACATCGTAGCTCCCGGAAAGTCTTACGGGCCCTAACACGATCTTGTGCGTGGCTCTTTCGGTTAGGTAGACGGTGATGAAAAACTCATAGTGGCTCGATACCGGAGCGAACACCTCCGCACGGTAAATGTACTCGATCTGTCGTATGGGTGAGAGTCTCGAAGTGTCGGGATTGGATCCGGGATTTTCTTCTAGGTAGCTCCTCACACCATCCAGCAGTTCGGCTGTCTCGCCGTAGGAGAAGATCTCAACATTGCTCGACACACCTTTAAGCATCTGGGCGAGCTTTACGCTCAAAGTTCTCTTGATGTCTTCGGCGGTTGCATTCCCGTATTCCTTCTCGGATTGGAGGAGCTCTATAGCCCCCTCATCCAGACCCACTGTGACGAAGACTTTGGGTTTGGAGCATCCGCTTGTTTTCTCCTCCAAACTCCATCCGCTTGTTTTCTTTTCTAAACTCAAATACTTCGGCTTCCAAATCGAGAATGAACTCGCTCCAGAATAGCGGTAGGAACTCAGGTTAATGCTTCCAATGAAGTCAAGCTCGACATTCCTCGTTTGATTCTTTCCGCACCCAACGCTGACTTTAACCGGCGGGATGCGATAAACCTTTCCGTCTTTGCTGTACGCTTCCCCAGCCAAGTAGTACTTTCCCGGACTTGCGGTTAAGGAGAAGCTGTAATGCTCACCTGTGAACTCCCTCTCCTGAGATTCGAGGGTGTAGAAATCTATCAGCCTGATTCTGCTGAGGATGAATGCAGAGGTGTCGTTATCGCTTTCAAGCCTGAGGTAGCTCCCGGTTATCGTTGCTTGCTTTCTGCAAACCTCAAAGGTCTGTATGTCTTCAGCGATCAGAGCTGATGAGTTGTAAAGCTTGCTCCTCACAACATAGCTTCCCTCAGCCCAGCTTGAATCGATGATTCCGCTGAATGCAATGAAGTAATCGGATTTTATAGGAGAGTAGTCTACTCCTTCCTGATTTTCGGAGAGCATCGGCAGATAGATCTGCTTTCCGTTGGGATCCTCCATTGAGAGGATGAGGGTTCCGTTCTCACCATCTCCACTAAGCATCTGTTCGATCAGGATTTGCTGGTTGTCGAAGAAAATGCTCCTGCTGATGTAAACTTTGACGGATCTCTCATCGCTGTAGTAAGCTTTGTCGGTTGAGAGGGAGACAGGAGCGTTGAACTCGGAGTCCACCTCTCCAACAAGGATGTAGGTTCCCGGGGTAAAGTTGGTGAAGTAGAGAACAGAAGGAAGCCTGCCGTAGTAGTTCGTTCTGAGGTAGTAGGGATCTATCGGCTTTTTTGCTTCACTCCAGTCTGGATAGTAAAGTTTTTTGCCTTCAGGGGTTATCAGGTAGATGTACGCTTTATACTCGCTCTCACTCGCGACTCCGTCCAGCTTAAGATAGGCGGTCAGGCTTTCATTTTCCGATATCGCCTTGTCGAAGGTGAAAACCGTTATCTGCGGAAGGCTGAAAGGCATAGCGGGGATTAGGGTTACATTTCTTACCTCCCAGCTTTTCTCCCCGCCTCCTCCATCTCCCGCATTTTCGGAAACGAATGAGAGCAGGTTCTCAACATCGGCAGTTATGCTCTCAGCTGAAATCGGAACTTCGTAGGTTTGGTACGCTGAAGTTGGAGCGAAGGAGTAAATCATCTTTCCTGTAAGGTTGTTGTAGGATTGGATGTGGTTTCTGAGGTACTCGTTAACATAGATGTCAATCCTTGCCTCTCCCTTGGCTTCGAATCTCAGGGTGTAGTTAGTGCTTCTCCCGTAGAAAGAGAAGGCAACATCATCTGCAAAGCGAGGGGTTGTTTGCGTGCCGGTAACATTGATCTCCCCCAAGGTCAGCGGTATGATCTCGAATTCAACCTCACCTCTTCCTTTTCTGCCGTAGTAATCCTCTCCGTTAACTATTATCCTGTGTTTTCCGAGGTGCAAGCGGGTTATCTCTGCTGAGCCGGAGGTTGCAAAGGCTGGGATGCTTATTGACTCCGCATTACCACCATCTACTATCAGGGATGCCCTTAGCAAGGGAAGGGGAGATGCGAAGGAGAGCTGTAAGCTCCTCTCCAGATACTCCTCGCTCTCCGGAGTGAGAATCGTGATCTCGAAATCGGGCTGTGTTACCTCTCCAAGTGGAGTTTCGGATACTATACCTCCACCAAATCCTCCACCAACTCCCCCTCCTGCAGTTATGCTCACAGAAAAATTCACGGTTGTTGAGTTGATGTTGCCGGCGGTATCATTAACGAAAACCGTCAGGCTATAGTTTCCGTTAGTCAGACCGCTGATGGTGGTGTTTGGCGTGAAGGTGACATTTGCCCCTCCATTTAGCGAGTACCACCATCTGTGAACATCCGGATCGGGAGAGTAAACCTCCAGATAGATGTAGTTTGCGGAATAAGTCTCGCTCTCAGCCGGTGAAACAACATGAATGGAGGGAGCGGTTGTGTCTGTGACGACACCGGTTAGGGGATGGTAATCTCCTCCATTCTGAATGTTTCCACTCGAGTTATAGGGGAGGAGCGTATCGCCCAAGCCGTCTCCCCCGGCGGTATCCATTCCTGCGTAATCGTGCCAGTAGTTACCTCCCAAGTACGGTCCGCCTATTATGTTCACTCCTGCGGTTTTGGTTATGTTCCATCGATTGATTCCGGTGTCGTAGGCGTTCACGCTGTGGTTGAATAAGTAGTTGTTGTAGATCAGATTGGCGGATGAGGAGGTGGAGTGTATGCCGTATCCCTGCCCCCCTTTCCATGTGCCCTGCTTTGGAACAACTACTGCCCTTATGTGGTTCGTTTTTATCGTGTTGTTGTTCGATCCATACATCTTGATTCCTATCCCGTTGGGGTAGCAATCGTTGCTTGCTGGAGGAACATAGTAGCTTGGCCCGTTGTCGGTGATGTTGGAGCTGAGAATTGTGCTGTTGTTCGATGATTCAAGTTCAAGGCCATAGCACCAGTTCGAGTTAATCTCATCGTTCTCGAGCGTTATGCTCTCGGATGCACCGATGTAGATGCCCGAAGCATAGTTTGACCGCCCGTTCTCCTCAAATCGGGAGTTTGTTATGGTTATGTTGTTTGAGTGGTAAACCGCCACCCCCGCAAGGTGGTTGTAGTAAGCTCCCATCGAATCCATGACCGAATCGGATGTGTTGTAAAGCAGTATCCCGTAGGAGTTGGAAGATAAGCCGATACCCCTTACCGTTACATTCTCGCAGTTAACGCAGGCAAAAAATCCGATTGTTGGCTGGGTGGTTTGATCGAACACCGCATTCGAAACATTCTTCAGGAAGTAGATCGCGCCACCGCTAACATTGTTTGATAAGTCTATGTCGTGGTCGAAATCCAGAAAATTGGGTGAGTTCGTGAAATCCTGAACCTTGCCGGGGTTGAAGTAGAAATCGTAGGTGTTGGATTGTAATTTGTTACTTCTAAGTGTCAGATTGGTGGAAAAGGCGGAGGAAGAGGAGGAATCGATCTTTATCCCCGCATACTTATCTTTAACGGAGTTGTTGATGATCAGGCAGTTGCTCGCGTGGTTTATCAGTATTCCGTTATCGTTTTCCCTGACCGGGGTGAAGCCCCCAATCCGATTATCCATGATCACGCAGTCTCCAGAGCTTACCGATATTCCTCCGTATCCCGTCAGGATGTTGTTTGAGATGTTCGTATGGCTTGCATAGCTCTTCATAGATACCATCGGCATTGTAGACTCGTAATGCTTGGTGAAGGTGTTAGCATGGATCAGGTTGTGCCTTGCACTTCTATAGCTGAACCCTTCAATGGAAATGTAGCCGTAGTGGGTTTCACCTCTGAAGGTGTTGGAGGTGATGTTGTTGTAGCTCGAGCCCTTCATCTCGATGCGGGAAGCATTGAAGGTGTTGTTCGTTATCGTGTTCCTGTCCGAGCCCGATTGGATGTAGCCTTTAACGAGCACGATTCCGCTGTTGACGAATAGATTGTTTCGTATGACATTGTCTGTGGACTCGTGATCCGTTATCTGGGTGCAGTCTCCAGCACCCACAACCTGATATGTTGTGTAGCCCACTCTAACCCCCGCTTCAGGAATAGATCCGTAACAGGGGCCAAAAAATGAGGTGTTCTTGATAGTAAAGCCCTGAATGGTATTGGCATTTGATGCCAAGGTGAAGGCACTTCCGTTGTAGCCAGCGTCAACAACGGGATTCGCTAAGCCGGTGATGTTCAGGGATCTGTTAACGAAGATGTTCTCGTTGTAGCTTCCGTTGCACACAATGATCGTATCTCCATCGATTGAAGCGTTAACCGCATCCTGGATGCTTGTGAAGTTCGCGGAGCAGTTCAAGCCATCATCATCCACATACCAAGTTTTCGGACTCCTTATCGTGGTGAAATTTCGAATTGAGCTGTTCGAGTAAATGCTCGCATTGTCGGTTCTGTAGGAGTAAACGGAGTAGTGGTAGGTTGTGTTAGCTAACAATCCGGAAAGGGTTATCGATGGATTTGCGGTGTTGTTGTCCCATTCCGACCATGTCGGAGATGAGAGATCCGAATTCAGGCTGTAAAGGATGCGATTGTTGGAAACCAAGCTTACATCCCAGCTTATAGTTATGCTCGAACTTGTTAGATTGCTTTCCTGAATGTTGGAGATTTGAGGTGGAGACGAGGTTTCGAAGAGCATCGGATAGTAATCCTTCGACTGGGAGCTTGCAAATCCACCGATGGGTATCGGACCACCCCCGCCTCCACCTTCACCGCACAACTCATCGGAGATGTTGTATGGCGTGTCACCTATCCCGTCTCCGTTGGCATCGATGCCTACATAATCATCCCAGTAGTTGCCGGTGTGGTTCGTGAAAGCGTTTCCCTGATAGGTGTAATCTTGCATCTCCGTTGAATTCCAGCTGTTGTCTCCGCAGTCCCTTGCATGCAGGCTGTTGTTGATGAGCTTGTTGAGGTAGATCACGCTTCCATCGCCCGCGAAAATGCTTATTCCGTAGCTGGAATTGGAGATCGTGTTGTTTACGATGAGGTTAGAATAAGAAGCTCCGACATAGTATATTCCCTCCGTCACGCTGGAGATGCTGTTGTTCATTATAACAGAAGAATTCGAGTCCTCAAGCTGTATCCCACCGTATAGGCTGTAAAAAACATTGTCGGAGATGTTTACATGGTCGGAGGGATCTGAGGTAACGGGATCCGGCTCGACATCTACTCCGTCATCGTTGCCATTCCTTATCGTAAAACCGGAAATGCTGACATTATCCGCGTGCACCTCTATGACATCGTCGTTCGTACTTGCTTCGAGGATGCAACCCGCACTTCCGTTCTCGGACCTCAGAGATATGCTCCTGTTTATCTGCAGATAGACACTATAAAGCCCGTCTCTAACGACAATTGTATCACCATCGGAAGAGCTGTCAATAGCATCTTGTATTGAGGAATAATCGTCTGGGACTAATATCTCAGCTCCTTGAGACGGCAAAATCAAAATCCAAATTAAAACTGGAAGGAGGGTAAAAAATGCAAATCTCAACTTCAGCACCTCCAGAGAATCGAGAATGGGTTAAGGCTGATGCCAGTTAAGTTCATTCTAACAACTATCTGGTAAGACATTTAACCACCACATCTTTTCGGAATCAGGCTATTATCAAAGCAGAATAGACTCGAGTTGCCCGATTGATGTAATTGGTAGCGAGAAAACTTAAATTTTTCGTTGTAAAGCTTATGTTAATTATTATAATTATCCTAATTGTGTTTGGTTTAGTATTTTTATCGTTTATTGATTTAGGACAGAGTTCAACTCCTTTAATACTTCCTTAGCAAGCAGAATCTCCCTTAACTCGACCCTCTCATCTTTCGTATGGCATAGGCTCAGGTCTCCCGGACCCCATACAACGACATCCACACCGTGTGAGTGGAGGTTTATCGCATCCGTCCATGATGGCATCGTCGTATGCTTGACATCCAGTCCGAGGTTACTCATTGCTCTCTCTACCATCTCCGCACTCTTTCCAGAAACGAATCCGTTACAGAACTCTTTAACGGTCAACTCCAGTTGCTCGATCCTCTTGTAGATAACTCCCACATCCTTGTAAGGTGGAATGAGGAGATCAACAACAGCGGTGCAGTAGTCGGGAATACAGTAGTCATCCCCCCCTCCCACTATTTTCAGAATTGTGGGTTTAATACCGGACAGTCTCTCAATCTCCTTAATTGTTTTAAAGCACTCTTCAATGGCGTTAATCCCCCTCTCCGGCATCGATCCATGAGCGGACCTTCCTTTGGTTTTAATCTCAACTTCGATATTTCCGTAGTGCTCCTTAGCTATTCTCAGGCTGGTGGGCTCCATAACTACAGCCATTTTCGGTGAAAAACTATCACAAAATGTTTTTGAACCATTTCCGCCCTCTTCTTCCTCAACAAAGAAGGCAACGGTGTATTTTAGTTCATCCATCTCCCTTAGAGCTAAGAGGATGGATGTAATGCTACCTTTGGCATCGCTCACACCTGTGCCGTAGGCAGTTTTCCCGTCGAAGTGGAATGGCATCCTCTTTTTGACAGTGTCCAAATGGGTTGAGATAAGAAAGTCCGCATCCGGATTGACTATAACATTCGAGTCCTTTATAATCGCTTTGAATCCTATATCTCTGAGATAGTCATAAATGAAAGATGATATTATATCCTCTCTCCCTGAGGGAGATGGGATGTCACAGAGTTTTTTTAAAAGGCTAAGGACTTCAGCTTCACAATTCTTCGCTTGCATAGTGGAAAGTATAATGAAGAGTATATTATAATTATCTTTCGTGTGGAGCTTGGTATTTTTTGTAGTATTCCGTAAATCTTTCTAAGCTCTTTTTCAGGCTTTTAAATCCCTCGTTATCTGCTTTTACACCTTCAAGGGTATCTTTCGACCAAAAAGTTGCACCGATATTTGCTCCGAAAAATCCACCGCTAACGGGAATCATGCCGTTTAAAATAAAAAAAGTATGAATCTGCTGGATTGCAAGCTCTTGACCACCAATTCTGTCTCCTCCTACTGCAATTGCCATTCCCAGCTTATGTTTGAGGACATTTGGGTTCTCAGCCATCAACGCACGAGTTCTGTCCATTACAGCCTTCATCTGTGCACTGATGCCACCGTTGTAAACGGGAGTAGCCATTATAATCCCCTTTGCGGACCTCATTAATGGATACAACTCGTACATGTCATCTTTTATTCTGCATTCCTTCTTCTTCAGACAGTAGTCACAGTGCTGGCAGAATCCGATATTTTTCCTCCTGACAGAGAAGAACTCTGTTTTTAGCCCCTTATCCTCAAGAATCTCAAGTGCAGTTTTTAGAACGAACTCTGTTGCTTTTTTTCTCGGGCTACCGCTGATTCCGAGTATCATTCTAACCTCCCTTTATTTTTCCTGCGAACTCTTTTCCCCTCTTGTAAGCAACCTCGAGCTCCTCCTTTGTTGGTCTGAATTTGATTTCGATACCTTCCACAATCTCGTATTTCATATCCTCGAAGAACTTTTTAATCTCCTTTACCGCTCCACCGCCCCATCCGTAAGAACCAAAAGCCATTGATATTCTGTTTTTGGGCTTTAATCCTTTCATGTATGCCAGAAATCCTGCTACTGGAGGAAATATTGTGTTGTGCATTGTTGGAGAACCTATGACCACCCCTCTTGCAGACATGATCTCTTTCATTATCTCGCTCCACGGATCTTTTCTCACATGCATCAGCTTAACATCAACCCCTTCACTAGCGATACCTTCTGCAATCTCTCTTGCAATCTTCTCTGTGCTGTTCCACATTGTGTCGTAAATGACAACCACTTTTTCCTCGGTTTTCTGTTCCGCCCATTCTCTGTATGCATCGATTATCATATTTGGGTTTGTCCAGATAACTCCGTGACTTGGGGCAATCATCTCTATCTCGATTCCAAGCTCCTCAATCTCTTCCAGTTTTCTCTTAATCAGGTTTCCGAAAGGGAGCAGGATGTTTGCGTAGTAAGTTTTTGCATTTTCAAGGGCAACATCAACCCCTAAGTCCACATCGAATCTTTCCTCACTCGCAATGTGCTGTCCGAAAGCATCGTTCGAAAACAAAATTTTATCCTCTTTTAGGTAAACCGCCATGCTATCTGGCCAGTGCAACATCGTCATTTCGAGAAACAACAGCTCTCTCTTTCCTATATTTAGTGAATCTCCTGTTTTTATAGTGTTAAATTCCCAGCCTTCTGTGTTGAAGTGTCTCGAAAAACCCTCCATCCCTTTTTTCGTGCAGTAGATGACGGCATCTTTTGCGATCCTTTTAATATCTCCGAGTCCACCGGAGTGATCTATCTCAACATGGTTGGCTATGATGTAGTCTATCTCTGAGGGATCAACAACCTTCTTAATCCTTTCAATCATTTCTCCGAAGAACTTGTGCTTTACCGTGTCAATAAGGGTTATCTTCTCATCAACGATGAGGTAAGCATTGTATGTGGTTCCTTTCGCGATTTCAAAGTTGTGAAAATCTCTTTCGCTCCAATCAATTGCACCTACCCAGTACACACCATCTTTAATTTCAATTGGATTCATTGTATCACCATATTTAATTCTCGATTAAAATTTAAAAATCTTTTGGTTCGAAATAACTTCTATTTTTTAATGATATTTTAAAAAAATATTTTGTAAAAGAACCTTGAAAAAATTTAAAGTAATTCAAGGAGCAAGCTTAGATGGGTGAGATATTGGAGATAATGGAAATCCTTGATAGGGCTCTTGAGCTGGAAAGAATGGCGATAGAGGAATATATGAGGTTAAAGGAATCAGCAGATCCAGAAACGGCAGAACTCCTTGAATTTCTAATTGCTCAGGAAAGAGAGCACATAAAAATGATAAATGAGAGGAAAAAAGCAATTAAGCTCCTGAAAAAATAATCGAAGGAACAACATACATAAGAACAATAACCAAAATTAGAGACAGAGTTGCAGTAACGAAGATCGGTGAGGATTTTTTGGTTCTAACAATCTCGGCAAGAACCTCGGTGTACGCAACAACCATCACCGTGAATGCGATTAGCAAGCTGAAGGACAGCCACTTGGGCATAACATCGATATCCACGAAGTACTCCCAGACCTTGAGAGAATAGTACAGCACAGCAACGAACTCTATCACCACCGCAGCCGCTTGGAGGGAAGAAGTCCTCCTCTGGATATCCATATTCTCTCTGTTTCTGCTTATATCGAGTTGTAGAGATATCAGGGAGAAGAGATCTCTTATTCCGTTTAGAGTTTGTTCGAATTTGCTCTCGAAGTATATGAGGCTCTGATGAAACTCTTTTATCTCCTTGATTCGGTTTGCATACCATCCTCCGAGCATATCGGTTACAACCTCGAGGTTGACTATGGATGAGAACAACTCCTCGTTAACATCTTTGAATTGAGAGAATTTTCTGAAGAAGTCCATATGGAATGTGGAAACCTCTTGCAGGACATCCTCAAGTTCATAAACATTTTCACAGGTTTTAGCCCTTTCTGAAAGATATGATACTTCCTTAAGAATTCTTGTCTCTTCTTTGGACATGACCTCCGCCTGAAGTTTCAGCTGGTTTGTAAAAATCTTCACCTTGGTGAATAGAATCTGCTGAGCGGGAATAAGGTCGTAAAAAAGATCCTCTGAGAATTCAACCCTCAGTTTGAGCTTGGTGTGGTCATCCTCTTCGATGGAGTATTTTCCGAATTTGAAGTTTTCAAGCCCGTCTTCATCGACGATCTCAATCTCAAGCAGGTCGATAGCATCACTCTCGAACTCAATCTCCTCGGTTGAACTTACAAAAAATACATTCTCGTATTTTCCAACAACAATACCTTCTCCTTCCGCAACGATCTCGATGTGCTTTAACTTCTTGAAAACTGGCTTAAGGGCAACACCTTTATTTTTTATCTCTTCAAAAACGCTCTCCATGTCGTCTATGTGGAAGAATGTATAAATCATCTTCACACTCTAAGATTAAAAATAAATTATAATAAGGTTTACTGTCTATGTCTGCTGTCCGAGTCTAATATCTTGGTTGAACGAACCCGATGGAAAATTTGGATGATATTTCTGCGGAATCAGAATACTTATTCTTTAACCGAGTAATAACATCTTTTCGGAGAGATTACTAATCCTTCCTTTTTAAGCTCACTGATTATCTTGGATACTTCCTTGCTGTCAATTCCTATTGTTTTGGCGATTTCTCCGGGTCTTACGGGTTTTCCCGCATCCCTCATAGCCTTCAAAACTTCCTCTTTTTTGTCCATCTACATCACCTCAGTTTGCAATAATAACTTGTACTTCAAACTTAAAAACTTTTCGTTTCGATTTTCGAATTAAAGTAGTTAGCATCCTATCTAAACATTTCCCTTACAGTTTTGTTGAACGAGATCTCTCCGATAGATTCAAGCATTCTGCATATCTGCAAAAGAAGCTCCTTCAGTATGGTCCCTTCAGGATTGCTATCAATTGATTTTTGTATTTTTTCAGAGAGTTTTTCTACGAATGATATGTATTCTTCGGTGGTTCTCATGTCTGACTTTATGAAAGACTCAAAGCTTTTTCTAAAAGCGGTATCGAGTTCCATCATGAATTCGTGAACTTCCTTTCTGACATCCAGATCGAAGTCCCAAAGGTATCTTGAGAGTATGAACATTATGTCTGCTATTTCCTCATAGAATTTGGCTATCATCCTTGAGCCGAGCATAAATCTCAATTCATCCCACTCGGAAATCGTTATCTTTTTCATCCCTCTGTTAACGAGACGAACAGCGAGAAGGTAGAGTCTATCAAAGTCATCCTCGTATCTGAGGATTCTGCTTTTTATGACATCCATGTCTTTGGGCTTCTCCAACAGAAGATTTGTCTCAATCTCAGCCATAAGCCCAGATAGAATCTGAAACATTCTTCTGATAATTGTAACAACATCAAAATCCGGGATTGTGAAAATGTGGAGTATTATGCAATCGTTCGTGCAGTCCAGAACCTCCATGCCTATGAAGTGGTGAGAGATCTCTGATATATCGGTTATATGCCTCCCGACACCTTCTTGTTCTATCACTATCTTATCGACTCCAAGGGAGTAAATCGAACCGAAGAATCTCTTCAGGAACTTCTTATCAAAGCTCGGAACCTCCTTGATCTCCACTTTGATCTCTTCTTTCTCTCCTATTTGTGGTTGTATGACTATTAAGTCGTCAAACTCTCTTAAAATAACTTCATCTCCCTGTTTCAGCTTGTATTTTGAAATCCAGTTTTTCGGGAGGGAAATCATGTAACTTGAACCGCCGACGAGTTGTAGTTTTCTGATTTTCATCAGTAAAAGTTTGAAGTAATTGTATTTAAAACATTCTTTTAAATATCTCATGGATTACAACCTTTACTGGGTTTTTTGAAAAATATGTATGGGAACATAAACAACAAATAAATCAAACAAATATGTATAGTATGTTGTAATATTTTGGAAAAATTTATAAAATTTTAGAACAGAGAATTAATTATGAGAAGGGCAATTCAGGATTTTAAACTCCATAAAAATCATATTGTTCATGATAATGAAATAAATATAAGGATTGCGGGTACTGGAGGGCAGGGAGTTATAAAGGCTGGCTTAATATTGTCTGAAGCTTTCGTCATGAGGGGAAAGAATGTTGCACAGATTCAGAGCTACGGACCTGAAGCAAGGGGAGGGGCATGCAGGACGGATATTGTTATAAGTGATGGCGAGATAGACTATCCCGGGTTAAGGAGGCTGGACTATTTCGTTGTTATGCATGAATCAGCCTACAGAAAGTACATGCATTTAATAGATGATAAAACAACGGTGATCTACGATTCCTCATTGGCGAATGTAGGTAGAGGAATAGGCATACCATTCACTGAGTTATCGAAAAAGGAGTTTGGAAGTGCAATGTTTGCCAACATGATTGCGATAGGCACACTCTGTGCCATAATGGACATTACAATACCTGAAGTGACATCTATAATCAGAAAACGAATGAGCAAGGCTGAGGATAATGTGAAAGCCTTCATGCTCGGACTTGAAGTTGGTAAGAAGAAGCTTGTAATTGCAAAATAATTTATTCTTTACTCACCTTTCTTTTAGAGGATGTATGCGGTGATTGTCGATCTGAGGTTGTGTAAGAAGTGCGGGATATGTTCTTTTATCTGTCCCAAGGATGTTTTTTCGAGCGAAGGGAGTGTAGTTAATAAAGAAAAGTGCTCGGGTTGCAGATTATGCGAGCTTTACTGCCCGGATTTTGCAATAGAGGTTGTTAAAACAAAAGAGGAGGATAGAAATGGAGTTGTTGCAGGGGAATGAGGCTGTTGTTAGGGGAGCCATAAATGCGGGATGTAACTTTTTCGCAGGCTATCCTATAACACCCTCGTCCGAGATAGCACACGGTATGGCTGAGCTCCTTCCGAAGTTTGGCGGTGTCTTCGTTCAGATGGAGGATGAGATTGCGAGCATCTCAGCAGTGATAGGGGCGTCGATGGCGGGAGCTATTGCGATGACTGCAACCTCTGGACCGGGATTTAGCTTGATGCAGGAGAATATAGGATATGCAGTTATAACCGAATCTCCATTGGTCATTTTCAATGTGATGAGGGCTGGTCCATCGACGGGCATACCTACCGCCCCCTCTCAGGGGGATGTAATGCAAGCGAGGTACGGTAGCCATGGAGATTACCCAATAATCGTTCTCGCTCCAGCATCTGTTGGAGATATGTATTACCTAACTGTTGAGGCCTTCAAGCTTGCTTTTAAATATTCCTCTCCAGTTGTTGTTCTCTCTGATGAAATTGTAGGGCATATGAGGGAAAGCACAACTCTACCTCCGCTCGGTGATCGGGTTGAATACGAGAAAAATCAAAAAAACCTAATAAGGGGGGAGAAAAAGCACAGAACAGGACTCGTCCATCTGGATGACGGTTTACCAACTACTGATTTGACAGAATACGAAAAGTTGATGAAAAGGCTGTTTTCAAAGTTCGAGGACTTCGAGCCAAAGCTCAGGTTTGAGGGGGAGGAGTCGGTGGATGTGCTCCTGATCTCATACGGCTCATCCTACAGGCTTGCTAAGAGTGCTGTAAAACTGCTTGAAAGTAACGGAATTTCTACAGGAGTGTTAAAGCTTGAAAGCCTGTTTCCATTCCCGGAGAAAGAGGTGAGGGAGATCACGAGGGATGTGCAACTCGTTGTTGTACCTGAAATGAACAAAGGACAGATAGTGAGAGAGGTTGAAAGGGTATGCTGTTGCAAGGTTAAAAGCATATCTTACTTTGGCTCTTTGATTCTACCTGAACAGCTTGCCAGAATTGTGGAGGAGGTTTTATGAAAAAGGAGTATGCTGAATTTCTCAGACTTCAAACTCTGCCTTTCGTATGGTGTGCGGGGTGCATGAACGGTGTGGTTCTTTCATCGTTCATCAGAGCGGTGAAAAGAACAAAAATTGATAAGGAAAAGACTGTTGTTGTGAGTGGGATAGGTTGTAGCGGAAGAATAACACAGTATCTTGATTTTGATACAGTCCATACAACTCATGGAAGAGCTCTTGCTTTTGCGACTGGGATAAAGCTTGCAAATCCATCGCTCAATGTGGTTGTCTTCATGGGAGATGGTGATGCCCTTGCGATTGGTGGCAACCACTTCATCCATTCGTGCAGAAGGAATATCGACCTGACCGCGATTGTAATAAACAACTCTCTTTACGGAATGACTGGAGGACAGATGGCTCCTACAACTCCAGAAGGCAGAAAAACGAAGACATCTCCGTATGGAAATGTGGAAAGACCGTTTGACATCTCAAAACTCGCTATCTCTGCGGGAGCGACATATGTTGCGAGGTTTACCGCATACCATGTGAGATGGGTTGAGAAGGCTATTGCGGAGGCCATGCTACACAAGGGCTTTAGCGTTGTGGAAGTTATAACCGGATGCCCCACCCATCAGAAGGTAAAACCACGAGAAATATTGAGGTACTTAAGGGAGAATTACAGGAGGAGGAAGGAGTCCTCACTCGAGGAGATCCAGCCTGAAGACATCGGGGTGTTCAAGAAAGAAATTAAGCCGGAGTTTTGCGACAGATTGCTTAAACTATCTATCACTCATTATTGATCTTTCAGAAAAAAGTTAATATTTTAAAGTTTCAAAAATTGGTTTATGAAAATCGGAATACTTATTGTGCTTGCCATCGCCCTTTCAGGCTTGGCAATCTCTGATGCATCAGCAGACATCGTTCATTTTTCTGATTGCATGCAGATAAAGAGTCCGGGGTATTACCTTTTGGACAGCGACATAACCGTGAACAGAACAACATGCATAGAAGTAACTTCCAGCGATGTTACAATAGATGGTAACGGTAGGGTTGTAAAAGCGGGATACTTTGGAGGGACATATGCGATACGAGTAGCACATCCGAACGGAGTGAGCAACATCACGGTTAAAAACATCAATATTGAGGGCTGGGCATACGCGGTACATGTAAGAGAAGGGAGAAACATACTTTTCTCGCAAATAGATATGAAAGGAGGCTTCTTTGGGATATACCTTTCTGATGTAAAGAATTTTGAGATTAAAGACTCAACCGCAGACAACATGGGGAAGAGCGGAATTGCAATGGAGAGTGTTGTTGGGGGTGAAATCTCAAATGTTAAGATAACGAATGCAACTGAACCTGCAATCTCGATATCACTCTCCAACGACATCTCGATATTTAACACCGAACTGAATTTCAACAGCGAGGGAATGAGGATAAAGGACTCCTCAAACATAGTCATCAAGAATATAAAGGCAATAGGTAACGAGAATTTTGGTGTATATCTTCACAACACCGATAATGCGGAGGTATCCGGCAGTGAAATCTCCAGCAATGGTTACGATGGTATAAAGGTTTACAGCTCGGAAAACTGTAAATTTGCCACGAATCAGATTAGGAACAACAGAATCGGAATATTCCTTGAATACACTGAGAACTGCAGGATTCTTGAGAATGAGGTTTACGACAACAGTGAGGGGGGAATAATAACTTCAAATTCGAATGACAACCACATCACAGGAAACAAGCTGAGAAACAATGAAAAAGGAATAGGTTGCGCAAGTTCAAGTGTAAATCTGATCAACTCAAACACTGTATCATCAAGCAAGTACGCAATTGCCTTCTCTGATGTCATTTCCTCGACGATAACCGACAACAGGATCGAGGACTCCGAGTTTGGAATATACATTTCTGGAAAAAGTGAAAATAACTTGATCTACTTGAACGCGATCTATGCAAAGACGAATGCATACGATGAGGGAGAAAACACTTGGTATTCTCCAAAGTTAAAGCAAGGCAACTACTACTCCGACTACAAAGGTACGGATAAACACGGAGATGGAATTGGAGATCAGGACTACATAATCAAACCATCAATGTCGAAGGACATATACCCTCTTATAAACCCGCCGGGAACTGAGAAAAGAGCTGAAACAGAAGAAGTACAGGAAGCAAAGGAAGTCAAAAAGGAAGAGAAGGTGGAAACAAAAACACCGGGTGGGGTAACAATCCCAAAGATGCCGGGTTTCGAGTGGGCTATCGCTTTAGTCGCAATAGCGATGGTGTTGTTAAGGTGGCGATTTAAGTCCTGAGAGTCCTTGATATTTTTATTGTTTTTAATTTTCTAATTTTCTTATCTTAGAATATTCGGGGTTAGTAGAGGTTTGATAAGTTTGGTAAGGTAAGGTTTAGTAAGGCAGGGTTTGGTAAGAACACCCTTAATCCAAGATTGAAGTTTTAGCTTGAGAGGTATTAAATACAGTAGGTTCCGGGCTATTAAATCGAACTCTGAAATACCATAACCCTTATAAGCACATCGAATACAGAATCCGTTACAGCCTTCATGGGCCGGTGGCTCAGCCAGGCAGAGCAGCGGACTCTTAAGCTCCCGGAGAGATCCGCCGGTCGGGGGTTCAAATCCCTCCCGGCCCGTTTTATCTTCTGATATGCTTTCTATAGATCGGAATTAGGTAAAAAATTATGTAGGGGTTGGAGTTAACACCTTCTCTGTTTTCCAGAACACGGCGTATGTTATGAAAGATGCTATCAATCCCGGAACTACCGGATATATCCAGTAGGTTCTGTAGAAGTAAAGATACCAGACAATGCAAACCACCACTGAGACTATCATGCTCGCTAATGCTGGAGCTTCTGACGGTTTTTGAGAGTAGAATGAGGATAGAAGCGGAATTAGGAATGCGGAGGTTATTACTGAAAAGCTCAAGCCCACTATCACCACGATGATATCTGGTGGATTTATTGCAAGAAGCACGGGAATCAGTGCAAAAACAAATACCGCTATTCTCGTCATGATCAACTCTCTTCTCTCATCCAATGGTTTGGAGAGATGTACCACATCTCTGACGAAGGATGTCGCTATAACATGCACTAAAGAATTTATTGTACTCATCGCTGCAGCAACTATGGCGGTTAGAAGAAGGGCATTTAGCCCCGCTGGGAATAGCTTCATAGCTATGAATGGAATCACGAGGTCAGAGTTCTTGAGGTATTTTACTGGGTCATCGTATTGCGGTATTATAAGCCACCCAAAGGGGCCTATACTGAAAACGCATAAGGCGAAGACACCTATTAAAAGAGGTGTAAGGATCGCACCTTTCTGGATAACTCTTTCATCTCTTGCAGCGACAAATCTCACAACAAGCTGTGGGCTTGCAAGCTGTGCAATGCTTATTGCAAAGGTTAGGCTGAGGATAAACGGTATAATCATCCCCGCCTTCACTATGGGTGGAGGACCGATCTTTCCGAACTCAAATAAGTTTCTTCCGGAACCCATCAATGTTTCAACTTTGCTTAGGCTGTCTATTGCATTAAACGGTCCACCAAGGTGGAATATTATTGCAGAGAACAGCAAGATTCCCCCAAAGAGCACTAATATTCCTTGAATTAGGTCGGTCATTACCACCGCTCTGAATCCCCCTACTGCGGTGTAGACAACCACGACTATCGCTGTTAGCATGAGTGCCATTTTGTAGTCTATTCCGAGCATGACTTCAAGTAGGTTTCCAGCCCCTTTGTATATCGAGACCATGTAGAATTGGAAGAACAGGATGATTATTACGGATGAAGTTATCTGACTTGCTTTTCCGAAGTTCATACCGAATATCTCGGGTATGGTTAGAGAACCGAACTTGTCCGCCAATCTTTTCATCGGTGGAGCGATTACAAGCCAAGCAATAATTGCGAACAGAATGTGGAAGAAGATTAGAAAGGCACTCCACTGAAATCCTGCAACAAAGCCGAAACCCCCTCCACCGAGAAATGCTGCGGTACTGAAATATGTTGCAAAGAACGAAAAGCTAACTATCAACACTCCGAGGTTCTTCCCTGCAAGGTAATAATCGAGCATACCTTTCGTTTTTCTGTATTCGTACACCCCAATCAGCACCATCACGATAAGATATGCTACCAAAACAGCGAGCTCAATCATTTTTTCCACCCTCAGAAGCTCCTTTTATATGCCAGCAGAAATCCAACAAACATCAAAACGATTGAGATAGAATATACGAGTTGGATAATCATCTTATTCACCCCTCAGCCTTACAAGCCTTTTAGCCTTACCTTCAAACCTTTCAATAACTCCAACTCTAACGGGTCTAATCTCTGGGTTAAAACCGATGAATTCCCTTATATCTTTAAGAATGGGGTCTGATAGCCTCTCATCTCCTTCGAAGATAACTGTGATTTTGTTACCAACCTCGATTTTGTAATTGGTTATGCCGTAAGAGAACAGGATCCTTTCGACATCCGATGGATAGAACTTGACGCCTTTGTGTATGATCATGTCGTCGGTTCTGCCTTTTATTCTCTTTATAGTCATAAAATGCATACCACACTCGCACTCTTCTCTTGAGATTACAGCGGAAACCTCTCCGCTTCTGTACCTCAAGATTGGCATCGCCTCTCTGTTTATGGATGTATAAACTATCTCTCCCTCCTCTCCATCATTCAGTATCTCTCCTGTCTCGGGATCAACGATTTCGACTATGTAGTTGTCCTCCCATATGTGCAATCCATTCCTTTCCGGACACTCGAAGCCAACTGTCCCCACTCCTCCCATCTCCGTCAATCCCGGAATGTCAAATGCGGTTGCATCGAATATCTCTTCGATTCTTCTCCGCATCTCATCGCTCCATGGCTCTGCTCCGAGCAACATCTTGTTGAGAGGCAGATTGGCTAAGTCAATACCGATCTCTTCCGCAACCTCTGCTATTCTGAGGGGATAGCTTGCAGTGGAGCACAATACCGTAGTTCCGAAGTCTTTCATGAATTTGAGCTGGTTTCTTGTGTTTCCTGATCCAATTGGGATGACAAAGGCGTTTATTGCATCTCCAGCGAAGTGGAACCCAAAGCCACCATTCCACAAACCGAACGCTGGAGTGATCTGTATAACATCCTTCGAGGTTATTCCCGCAATGTGAAAATCTCGCAGTAGCATCTCTGTCCATTGCTTCACATCGTGCCTCGTGTATGGGATGATTACTGGCTGTCCTGTGGTGCCCCCACTCATCTGGACTCTCACTATCTCCTCCTTCCGCACGCAACTCATTCTCAGTGGGTATGAGTTCCTCAAGTCTTTCTTTGTTGTGAGAGGTATTCTTTCCAAATCGTCTAAGGTTTTTATTGTGCTGACATCTATTCCGTTCTCCTTGAACTGTTTTCTGTAAAACTGGGAATTTTCGTAAACATAATTTATTGTCTTCCTTAACCTCTCTCTCCTGATCTCCTCAATCTTTTTTCTGGGCATATATATCTCTTGTGTAATTTTTTCCATAATTCGAACTTAAACCCAGAATATATAAATTTTCTCATTAGATCGGAATATGCCTGAAATTAGGATAAAACCAAATCAAAAAAGATATAAATAACGCTTGACTTGAAGTCAAGTATGTCTGATTTAATGCTCGTTGTGATAGGTAACACGGAAATAGCGATGATACCCGGAATCTCGGTTGCGGGAGCAACTCCTGAGCTAACGAAGTTCACACCACCTGCAGATGTGGAGTATGTGTATTATGGTGAACCCAAGATAATCTCCGCAATCCCTGTAACTCCTGAAGGACACCCAACACCTGCGATAATCACAAAGGCAAGTTACGAAATGGCGGGTTTTTCGATGGTAGCTGTTAGAGGAGGGTCTTACATGGCACCCCTAATGCCCTATGTTCACATAACAGACGAAGTTGGAAGAGACTTTCGAAAGGAGAAAGCTGTGCCAAAGGCTGAGGAAATCATTGAGAGAGGAAAAATTTTTGGTAGAGAACTCGAGAAAGTTGGACTGGAGGAGATAGTCATCGGTGAAAGCACCCCCGGTGGTACCACAACCGCACAAGCGGTTTTAAAGGCTCTTGGATATGATGCTAAAACGAGCTCCGCATCTCCAGATAATCCGCAGAGTCTTAAGAACGAGGTGATTGAATCAGCATTTAAGAGAGCGGGAAGGTCTAAGTATAGTGCTATGGATGCGATAGAGGAATTTGGAGATCCTATGATGGCAACTGTTGTAGGGATCTCCTTAGGATTCAGAAGGAGGGTTGTGTTAGCTGGTGGAAGCCAGATGCTTGCAATCTCCGCATGTTTGAAGGAGATGGATGACATCAGCAGGGTTAGAATCGCAACAACGAGATATGTTGTCGAGGACAGAACATGCACATTTAAGAAGACTGCGGAGGAGATAGGGGTTGATTATTGGTACGCGAACCTTAACTTCTCGAACTCCAAGTTCAGTGGGCTGAGGGATTACGAAAAGGGATATGTCAAGGAAGGTGTTGGAGCGGGAGGTAGCGTTTACTTGGCTGTGAAGAGGGGCTTTAGTGAAAAGGAAATTGCGGAGAAGGTGGATGAGCTGTATGCTAAGCTCACCGAGAAGAGGTAAGCGTGTTGGATTTGATCAGATTTCAACCGAAGTAGATCAGAATTCCTCCGAAAACCGCAATTAAAGAGCCGAGGAATGCTCGAATGGTGATGTTTTCCAGCTTCTGGATTAAGAAATACGAGAAAAGTGTTGTGAAAACAGGATAAAGGTTTGAAACGGGAACCGCAATAACCACAGGGATCATGGACAAAGACACATAGTAGCAGTATGTTCCTAAGAACATTGTGAAGCCTGAAAGCAAGAGAAATCTGTTGAGTTTCCACCCTTCTCCTTTCTTCACAGCGAGAACGAATATCAACGGGATTGCGGAGAAAACAGATATCGTGTTGCTTAAAGCTGGACTACTGAGCATGCCGGATTTGATGAATATGGATGCTATGCCATAGGAAAGTCCACCGAGGATCGAAATCAGCAAACCCTCTCTTCTGATCCTCTCCGAGGATAGAATGTAGAGTCCCGCAATCATGACAAGTATGCCGGCCAAAGATACGATCCCCATCCTCTCGCTTAGCAATACCACACCAAGTATCGCGGAGAACATTATTCTTGTTGATGTTCCGGTAAATGCTCTTGAGCTTCCAACAACACCTACAGAAAAGTATGTGAGGGTTCTGCCGAAGAAATATTGGAATATTCCGCCCAGTGAGAGGAGTAAGACCTTTCTTAAGTCCATCTCGACTGTGAGAACATCTCCAGAAATGGTTGATAGGGAAAGCAGGAATATTCCGGAGATAAAAACAATATAAAAGGTTCCGGTAAAAGAATCAACTTTCTCAAGAGCCTTTCTTACGAGGATTCCGTTAAATCCCCATAGTACTGAGGCAAGTAAGGCGAAGGTGTATCCCGCAAGAAAGTTCAATCCAATTCCTCCTTCAGTGCGGTTATTAACATGTTGTTCTCCTCGGGTTTTCTGATTGAGAATCTTATGTGGTCTTTCAGCCCAAAGGATCTACAGTCCCTTACTATCAACCCCCTTCTCCTTAGTCGTTCGTAAATTCCTTTCCTTTTAAGCAAAAAGAAGTTTGCATCACTTTTCAGACCTATTTTTTCGAATTTCTCTCTTTCTATCCAGATCTTTGGGATTGTCTCATCTAAGAACCTGAATTCATCCTCGATTAACCTCTCCAGAAAGGCGTATCCTAAGGCACCTATATTCCACGGCATCCTCACCTTTCTGAACATCCTGTTCGTCATATATCCTATTCTAATCCCCGGTAATCCGTAACTTTTTGTGAACGATCTAAGTTTGATGATATTTTCCCCTTCAGGAGATTTGTAATCTTTAACGAAATCTTTGAAAACTTCATCAAGAACTAAAACAGAATTTGTATCGCTAACAGCATCAATTATTGGTTTCAGTTTCTTAGGAGGAAAATATCTTCCATCGGGATTATTTGGATTACAGAAAAATACTATGCTGTTTTTATCAACATGTTCGGCTATTTTTGTTGGGCTTAGTGGGAGTTTAATTACTTCTAAACCAAAAATTCTTGAGACCCTTTCATATTCGGAATAGGTGGGAAAGGGAATTAAAGCCTTTTTCGACGGAAATAACATGGGGATAAGATAGAGAGCCTCCGTAGCACCTGCAGTTATTGTTACCTCTTCGTTAACAAGACTTTCGAGTTCCTCCTCTACATTATCCAAGTAAATGTATTTGTTCGCGAGACTTCTTGCCCTGTTGAACACGTAATCAATCCAGTTCGGCTGGTAGGGGTTGATTGAAATTGAGAAATCTATGGCGTTTGATTCGAACTCTCTCCCTCCGTGTTCGACGGAGAAGTTTATCTCCCTCGGTTGCATAACCAAACTTCTGTTTGATTCATTTAAGCTTTTCATTTTCTCTTTTTTTTGGTTCATGTTTTCTCCTATCTATCCAAACGAATTAAGACTCTGTCAAACTTATTCGAAAAAGTGAGCCCAAATGATGAGAGCTGTAAGCGAAATTGCGACCCATTCAACAACCACAACTCTAAACACCTTAATTGCCCTCAGAATATCGTTGATTTCCGGCTTTTTACCCGGAAAAGAGTAATAGCCTTTTTTTTCGAGTCGAATGTTACATACCGCACTCATGCATGCGATGGGCTTGTCCCCGTTTATTTTGAATTTGGCAACCCTAACATGGTTGATGACTTTGATTGGTGAGAATGGCAGAAATAGGAGGATCGATATTCTTGAGGGTATGTAATTCAGCAAATCATCCAGTCTTGCAGAAAACTTTCCGAAGTAAAGATAGGGATGGTTCTTGTATCCTACAACAGCATCACATGTGTTTATAACCCTGTATGCAAATGCTCCGGGGAGACCGAATAGAATGAAGTAAAAAATCGGTGCGATAACACCATCAACGATGTTCTCTGCTAGGCTCTCAATGGACGCGGAACATAGTTCCCATCTACTGAGATGGGATACATCTCTGCTCACGATCATAGATGTGCACTCTCTCTGCAGTTCTATGTCATCCGTAGCGGTTTTACTTACATGAGATTCAAGACTTCTGATGGAAAAAGTTGTTTTTAGCAGAATTGCGGAAAGTATTATCTCCACTAAGTACGAAGCTCTGTAGTTCCGACTCATACTTATTGGTAGGTTCGGGATGAGGGAGATAGCGATACCAATGAGCAAAACGAAGATTGTTGAAATCAAACCGGCAAAGAATAGAGATGTTCCACTTTTAAGATACCTTGTAGATACTCTATGCAATTTCTCGATTGTTTTTCCAAAATAAACAGTTGGATGAATGAAAGAAGGAGGCTCGGCTAATGAAACATCTATCAGGATCGCTAATAGCAGTATTAGGAACTTATCTTCGTTGTGAAGCATTAAAGTTTCTCAGATTTCAAATCAAAAAAAATTTATCTTTTTCCGTGGCTATGAAGTTAAGTGAAAGGTCTGGTTGGGTTCTTCACGAGGATTCCCGTGAAGGGGGAAGTGGATTCTGCTCTTAGGTGGATATTTTTACTACCACTTCTATCTTTTATAACTTCAGCAATTCCAATGTTTTTTCTGTATATTTCGCACCCTCTAAGTCCCGTTTTAGCTCTTGTATCCCTCTATCTTGTTATCGGGATAATCCATCTGGATGGACTGGGGGATTTTTTCGACGGCTTGATGGTGTATGGAGATGCCCGGGAGAAGTTGAGGGCTATGAAAAGCCCTGAAGTGGGTGTTGCGGGAATTTTTGCAATTTTCACTGTTTTAGCGGTTCAGCTTTACTCTTTAAGCTTGATTCCTTTTTATTACATTCTCATTTCAGAGATGAACTCAAAACTGTCGATGATAATCCTTCTTTTCGCGGGAAAACCCTCTCACGATGGAATTGGCAGTATTTTCATGAATGGTGTGGATTTGAGAGACATCACTTCAGCGGTGGTGATTTATATGGCAATGATGACCGCTCTCGGAATGATCGATAGCAGAGCCCTTCTCTCGATTCTCTCCCTTTTGACTCCGCTGTACATACTTAAAAAAAGTAACGAGAATTTTGGTGGGGTAAATGGGGATTGCATAGGTGCCAATGCAGAGCTAACGAGGGCTATAAGTCTGTTGATTCTCGGTTTTGCGATACGGTTGTGATGCAATGGCTCTGAAAATTATAATGGCTGGAGGAAAATCCGAAAGAATTGGAGAAGAAAAGCCGATTTTAAGGGTTAATGGTATTCCATTGCTGTTGAGGGTTCACTCAGCTTGTAGAGGTGTTGTGGCGGTGAGCAAAAACACACCTGAAACCAAGAAGTTGTGTTTGGAGGAAGGCATAGAGTTTGTAGAAACCCCCGGTAAGGGGTATGTTGAGGATATTCAGTGGCTTTTGAAAGAGTTTGGGGAGTTCATAAGTGTGGCTTCGGACATACCCTTCCTGAGTAAAGAGGACATTGACTACATCGAAGAAAAATTCAGTAGGGATAGGAGTCTTACCGGGTTTGTTCACATTAGATGTGTGCCCAAGGGGGGAGGACAGAACGCACATAATCTCAGGTGTCTTGTTGGGATAAATACTGTTACATTTGGAGAGGAAGAGTATATTGAGTTTAAGAATCCTTTTCTGGCGTACAATGTGAACACCAGATTTGACCTACACATTGCCAATGTTGTTGCTAAGTTTGTTGATGAAAAATTGATGAAGGGAGAGTTGATGATGGGAAAACTGACATTTTGACATTTCAAATTAAAAATTACTATCTAAACTACTACTCAGAAAGCGAAGTATCAAGTTTGCAATCTCCTCGTACTGTTCGTGGCGGTATGTTTTATAGCCTTCAACATCCTTTTCGCAAACAACTGCTAAAATTTTCCCTTTTTTGAACCTCTCAATGTCATCATCGGGGTTTAAGACAACGATTCTGTCTTTTCCCGCACGATTAAAGCCTTCCGTGAGGACGAGATCGTAGGATGACAGATATTTTTTGCAGATTATGTCGAGGTTATACTCATTACGGGTTCTTTTAATCATTGCGGTCTTCTTGTCTGAGGTAATTACAACATCCGCTCCGCTTTCGTAGAACTTCCAAGAGTCCTTTCCCTTTCTGTCGAACTCGAAATCTCCATGAGCGTGATGTTTGACTACAACGATTTTCAGTCCATTCTTTTTCAGGATAGGTACGATTTTCTCGATTAAGGTTGTTTTGCCCGAATCCGGTGAACCAACTACGCTTAGAATCATGGTGCTTAGGTTGGTAAAATACCTATAAAACACTTCACATGAACGAGGGTGGAGTGCCTATGGTTATATACACCGCCTTGCTGTTTCCTATGTTTTTCATCTTGTGCGGGATGTTAGAGGGGTGCCATATCACATCTCCCGGTTCGAGGGTGTAGTGCATGTTTCCCACTCTGCAGTCCACCTTTCCTTCGAGCAAGATTCTTACTTCCTCTCCTTCATGCGAGTACTCGTCGGTCTCTGCTCCGGGTTCGAGTTCGGACTTTATCACGATTATGTTTCCGGATTTGGCTTTGATTCTGTAGGTGATTCCGTCAAACACCCTTTTCAGAATTTCATCCTTCGACTTGATGAGAACAGCCATCAGGATATTGTTACGGATTAACCATTATAAAAAATTTTGCGGTATAGGATATCAAGTTGGTGAGGTGATGGAGGGGAATGTGGAGAGTGAAAAGAATGGAGACTGGAACGGGAAAAAATAGGGATGAAGCTTAAGCAGGCTCTATTTCAACCTGATACCTCTTACCCTCAATCTCAACCTCGTACTTACCCTCAACCTTTCCTGCAGAGGGAAACGGCTCCTCCTCAATCTCCCCTTTCAAGAATTTAAGTCCGGTCTGTGGGAACAAAGCATATAGGAGAACATTCTCGTCACTCGTCTCTATCCCCTCCTTAGCAAGCTCTTCTCTTCTCTTCTCAAATTCTGGTTCAAGTAAGTCTGCGGGTCTGCAATCTATCGGTTTTTCATCACCCAAGATTTTCTTTATAATTTCATCCTTTATTTTTGCTGGAGTTTTACCGTACATGCCTCTTACTAAGTCCTTCGTTTCCTTTGTAACAACCTTGTATCTCTCGCCAACAAGGACATTTACAACCGCCTGTACACCTACAATCTGGCTTGTTGGAGTTACGAGAGGTGGATAGCCGAGATCCTCTCTTACTTTCGGAACCTCTTTAAGAACCTCCGGTAGTTTGTCGAGAGCATTCTGCTCTTTTAGCTGGTTGATCATGTTGGAGAACATTCCACCGGGAATTTGGTAAACCAGTACTCCGGTGTCAGGTATTGTGGAAAGCGGATCCAAGTATCCCGCGTACTTCTCTCTGATTTTCATCATGTAGTCTCTGATCTCCATCAGAATCTCCATGTCCACTCCCGTTTCGTATCCGAGTTCATTGAGGGCGTAAACCATGCTCTCGGTTGGTGGGTGACTTGTACCCATGCTTAAAGGTGACATACAGGTATCGATCATATCCGCTCCCGCTTCAACAGCCTTGAGTAGTGCCATGGATGCCATTCCACTTGTATAGTGAGAATGCACATTTATCGGTATTCCAACTTCTTTTTTAAGGGTTTTTACGATTTCGTACGCCATTTTTGGTGATAGCAAACCCGCCATATCCTTCACGCAAATTGAATCAACCTCGTGAACTGCAAGCTCATTTGCGATCTCGATGTACTTCTCCATTGTGTGGACGGGGGATATAGTGTAGCATATCGTGCCTTGAACATGAGCGGAAGTCTTCTTGGCTGTTTTTATAGCGGTTTCGAGGTTTCGCACATCATTTAGTGCATCGAATATCCTGAAAAAGTCAAGTCCGTTTTCTGCGGTCTTTAAAACGAACTTTTCCACGATATCGTCAGGGTAGTGTCTGTAACCTACAACATTTTGCCCCCTCAGAAGCATCGATATTCTTGCATTCTTAACTCTTTTTCTAATCTTTCTCAACCTCTCCCATGGATCTTCGTTCAGGAATCGGTGAGCTGAGTCGAAGGTTGCACCACCCCAAACTTCGAGAGTACTTATCCCAGACTCGTCGAATTTCTCAACTATTGGCAGGATGTCTCTCGTCCTCATCCTTGTAGCGAGAAGAGATTGATGCCCATCTCTCAGGGTTAAATCAATGATACTTACCTTGCCCATTTTATCACCTTCTTTTAGCTCGAAAGATAGTATTATTAATTCTTTTCTTTTTTATTCTACTCATTTTTGAGAAATTAGACTTTTAGATTTATCAAAAAAGAATTTTAATGAGGGTTAATGGGAACCAGTCGATGGTTTTATGAGTTCTCCCCAACAGGTTGATCTGAAGTGATTATGGTATGATGGTGAATCTCTGCGAAATCTATTTATTTACTATTCAGAACCCCTGTATTGGTGAAAAGAGAGAAAAGAGTGAAGAAAATCCTAATATCTGTGATAATTGTCCTTAGTCTCATCATAATAGCTAATGCAAATCAAAATATTTCACCTCAGCTTGCATTATCTAAAAATATTTTTTATCCAAATGAAACTGTAATCATTACAGCAAATTTCAAGCCAAATGAGTCTGCTGTAATCAGCCCTGTTGGATTGAGGTACAACTTATCTTTCGAGGAGAATGGATCCACTTACACCGCTTACTTTCCCCTCAAGAAGGATGTGGTGATTGGGAACTATACGGTCATAGCGGATGGCTTGATATCTAAGTTTGCTGTAGATTACTGTACGATCAACGGACACTATAGCGAGGGTATGATTTTCGGAGAAATTAGATACTATGTTTCGAAACCCGAGGTAAAGTACTCCATCGATGGGGTTGAGAAAAATGTTGAGCTGGCTAATGGACTAAACACCCTTAATAACACCTTTCAAATTCCGATAGATTCGGGAAAACACTCTGTTGCAATTGAATGTGGAAACTCGATTCTGGAGATGGAGTTAGAGGTCAATTTTTCGGTAGAGGTTAAAGAAGACCGGGTTTATGCACTGCTTGATGGGAAAAAAGTTCCTGCTAACCTCACGGTTTACGCGGGCAGTGAAGTTTTGAACTTCGAAGATGAATTTAAGATTGAAGAGCTAAAATCAAGGTTAAAATCGAACGTATCACAAAACATATCTCAAATAAAGGTTGTAGCGGTATACAAGCACCTCTCTGCGGAGAGGACGATAAGGATAAGCATCACCTCAGAGGAAGAACGGAAAGAGCAAGTTGAAGAGGAGCGGGTTGAGGGTATTAAGGAGGTTTTTGTTGGGAGGAAAATTTACTTTCCCGGCGAGAGTATAGCAATTTTCTCTAATTTTGAACCTGAAACATCCTATCTGATAGATCCTGCTGGAAATAAGATAGCTTTGAATTTCAGCAGGGTGGGGGACAGGTATCTTTCGGTCGTGGAGCTTAAGAAGTCTGTTGTTCTTGGTGAGTGGATTGTGTTCGTGGATGGAATCGAAAAGGAGATTGTTGTTGACAGCTACTCTATAACCGCCACATTTGATGGAGAGAGAATAGTAGGAAATGTGAAGTATTACTTCATTGAACCAGACATTTTGAAGTGGAAGATTGAGAGCGAGGGTGGGGTTGTTGAGAAGGGATTTGCAAAAATTAAAGATGGAAGGTTTGAAATTAAGCCAAAACTCAAAAAAGGACACTTCAAAGCCACACTGAAATGCTATAATTCCATACTGTTCCTTGAGTTTGATGTTGAGAGATTAAGAGAGGTCACGATTCCAGATGTAGCCTTTGTGAATGAGGAGGTAAAATTAGAATCGACATTTCTGCCGAATGAAAGCTACCTGTTGGATCCAAATTTGATTAGAATCAATCTGACATTCCAAAGTTCCGAGGAGGGGTACGAGGCAAGTTTTGTGCCGAAGGATGTTGGCATTTACAGGGTTGTTGTTGATGAGTTTAATCTCACCATAGCTGTGGATGATTACTCGATAACCGCGGTTGTGAAGGGTCACAAAATAGTGGGTAATATAAGCTGGAATATCGTAAAGCCCCCTCATTTGAGATACACCATCAAGGAGATGGGTTTTAGCGGTAGAGTTAAAGTTAAAAAAGACGGATCATTTAGTCTGAATCTAAAAAGATTTGATGAGTTACCAGTTTACACAATTCTACTAAAATGCGGGAACTCTGTAGCATCTTTACAGTACAAACCCCTGAGAAAAGTGGAGAAAATAGTTGCATACGATCCTGTTAGGAAGGTAGTGGTTATTAAGGAAGGAGTAACTGTAGATTTTGAGATTAAAAGTATTGCCGAACATTTTGAGGAATTTAGCAACTTAATTGACAAAATTCACAAGCCAAAAGAAATGGAGCTTCCGGCAGATCCCGAGATACTGAGAAGATACAACATAGATCTGGAGGTGCTTAAGACCAAAATCAATACAAAAAAGCTTAGGGAGGATTTAATAAGGGTTGAGATATCCAACAAACTCGAGACATGGTATCGTTTTTCCGTAAAGATTCCTGAAGGTTACAGAGTTAAGGAAATTGTAGGGGATGATGGTAGGAGAATAGTGAACAATATTCAGATAAACCGAACTACCGGTGAGATAGAGGGAGATTTGAGGTGGTATGTGGAGAACGGAACGCTTTACTTCTATGATGATCCGATTTGGGGTTACAATGTATCCCTTCAACCCCCACAACCCAACAGATCGATTGCGATTGAACTGGCAAATAGCGGTACTAATGCGGGAGGTGGACAGATTTCCGCCATAGTGTTTCCGTATTCTCAAGGAGACGATTCCGCGACAATAACCCTCCATGATCATGTTGGTAGAACGGAAGACAGCGGATATGGGAATGATATTGACATAAACGCAGGATCGAAGATAGCCATCAGATACAACAACAGGCAGTTCGGCAATCCATATAGTTTGTTTTTTACACGCCCGCTTGGGGATGATTACATCAACCATTTGAGTAGAACGGATGTCCAGCTCAATAGCGTACCGAATGGAGAGCTAGAGAGTGTCATCATTACGGAGATGCAAACACCCCTGTGGGGGCAAAGGCAGGTAAACATAACCCAGAAAGTCATCATCAGAGACAACAACCTCTGGTTTGCTACTGTATACTATATAGAAAATGTTGGAACACGAACCCTAAGCGATCTGAGGTTCTTCCAAGGAATGGATTGGAACTTTCGGGGGAGCTACACCAGTGACAACTCCTACTACGACTCAAATTCTGATATTGTTTACGGATACGATGCGAATGCCCCCCCGAATGACATCCAATACGGTGGATTCAGTTCCATAAACCATAGCTCTCAGCATGATGTTGACAGCTACATAACAATCTGGAGGAGAATAGACTCCAACTCCTTAACGAACTCAAGCAGTTATATAGGTGATGCGGGAACCGCCCTTGCATGGGATAGGGCTACACTAAATCCCGGAGAAAAATGGGTTATACCGATTATATGGGGGCTTGGATACGATTTCAATAATTTGACTTCAACCATCGATGAGGGCAAGTCCAAGCTGTACGATGTGGGTGTGGTGTCCATAAACAATCCAGCAAACAACTCCAAGTTCAATCCCGCAACCGCGGGTGTTGTAAATTTCAATGCGACCATAGGGTTGTTTGGAGTTGTTGATGTGGAAAATGTTCCGGTAATTTTCAACATTTCAAAGGTAGGAGGTGGATTCAGCTACGAGGATTCAACATTCGTCAGTCTCTCGGTTCCGTTTAATGAGTCTGTTGAGGTATCATTCCCGTACAATCTCTCCTCCCTATCATACGGAACATACAAGGTCACATTCAGAACTCAACTGCAGAACGACCAGAACACAACAAATGATGAAAAGTTCATATACATTTCAGTTGTCGCTTTCACAGTAGAACCGGATCAGGAGAATACTTCCGATCCCGGATCTGAGGTGTTTTATACTGTCTATGCGTTGAATTATGTTTCTGAAGATAGATTTGACATCAACATAACCCAGTCCACGAAGGGATGGACAACAAGGCTTTACAACTCCTCCCAAGTAATAGCAGAAGATACAGACGGTGATGGAAGCTGGGACTTTGTATTGTCCGGATACGATACGAATTCAAATTCAATTCCGGACATATTTTTGCCTTTTGGAAATACATCTGTGGTGGTATCTAAGGTGATTCCTGAATCTGCACCACTTGGTGAAAGGGATCTGACAACCCTCAATTTTACCTCTCTTAATGCATCCACATCCGATGAAGTCAATCTCAACACATCTACACCTCTTCCCCCAACAAAAAACAAGGAATTCTACTTGCACAGTAATAATAAGCTGAACACATCCATTCCTTCGTCTGCGGTGGTGCAGATTGCTGGCTTCTCACAGGAATCGTGGTATCAGGATCCACCGTTTGCGAATGGGTTTGTGGTTTATGACGAAATCGACATCAATCTTTGGTTAAGCTCACCATCATCGTCGACCCACGAGATAGTGGTTACGCTGATTTCCACGGATGGTGTAAATTCTAATGTGATCGGAACCCAGAGCAGGACGATCTCATTGAGTCCAACTCCTTCCTTACAAGTTTTTACCTTGAATTTAACATCACCTTTTGAATTTAGCAAAAACGAATTTGCAGTTTTGAGAATCGAGAATAAAGTTTCTGACGCATTGGTTGTCAACTTGGGTTCAACAACCCCCTCCAACATAACATTCAATACGACAACCTATGTCAAAGTTGCGGAGATATTCGGGAGCTGTATAGTGGGCGATCAGACGAACATCTTTGCAAATGTAACGGATCCAATAGGATCGTATGACATTGTAGATGCGAAGATCGACATTTATTACTCGAATGGAACGTTATATCAGTCAGGTTTTATGGACTTAAACAGCGTGGATCCAGATTCACCCTCACTGTGGAAGTTGTTCAACTACACGTTTTCCGCACAGTCTACGGGAGTGTACATAGTAAATGTCACATCTCGAGAGACGAATGGGGTTAACTACACACTGTCCTCTAACCTGACATGCAATCCGAGGAAAACTATTGTTGGTAGGGTGCTGGAGGACTTTTATCCACTTGGAATTAACAACGGAGAGGACATTGGGATAGAAAACGCATCAGTATTCCTGTTTAAAGATGACGGGGATGGAGTTCTAGATTTTGATGATAAGATATATCTCGTATCAAAAACGAATCAGAGCGGGTACTACTCTTTCCCCATTGCAGACACATCATCTGAGTACTTCGTAGTGGTTAACTCGGAGACTGTGAACTCGACTCTCGGAGCCAATAGCAAAGCCATATGGGCTGAGCAGACTTATCAAACCCAATGGAATGGTAGTGGTTGGGGGCTAACGAAGAAATTTGGTGGGAGATATGTAGAACTCAGTGACATATTCGGAATTCGCTTTGAACATGCGATAAAGCTCAATCTGAGCAACTATCAGGATGAGTTGATCGATTTCGGATTTAGTTTTGAAACAATCGTTAATGTAAGGGACTCAAAAGACAGCATAAAGGCTGTTGGAGAGGTATTTATCATAAACAATGTGAGCGAGAGCTGGAAGAAAGTGTACCTGCACAACTACTACGCTAAACCTGTAGTGGTATGTACATACAACCTCCCATCTAATACAGATCCTCCAGCGGTTGTAAGAATTAGAAATGTCGACAGCTACAGCTTTGAAGTGAAGATTCAAAATCCGGGAGATACTGATGTGCCTATGCGGTCAAATGTGCATTGCATTGTAATGGAGGAGGGTAAATGGGAACTTGAGGATGGTAGGAGGGTTGAAGCTTACAGGGTTTTGAGTGATGGCACCAACGAAAACAACAATTGGGACTCAAGCCTAATGGAGCAGGTAACTTACAACTGGAGCTACTCAAATCCGGTTGTTTTAGGACAGGTTATGAGTTACAACGACACAGAATGGTCTGTGTTCTGGGATAGTGATGGAAACAGATTGAACCCTCCGGACTCTGCCAATTTGTATGTTGGAAAGCATGTGGGTGAGGACTCGAATACTGGTAGGGCAAGTGAAACTGTAGGATACATAGTGGTTGAGGCGGGTTCAGGAGTGGTAAATGGAATTAAATATTCTGCACAGCTTGGAAGTGACAGTATAAGAGGAGTTGGGAACGCACCACCTTATATATACGATCTTGGAGACACATACAGCATTGGAATAGCTATTCAAAGTGCGATGGATGGTGCAAACGGTGGTTGGGCAGTCCTTTATGGCCCAAATCCTGTTAGCGGTACGCTCAATTTGGCGATAGATGAGGACACCATAAGCGACAGTGAGAGGTCGCACATAACTGAACAGGTCGCTTATTGGGTTTTCAATAAATCTGGGGTTCTAACCGCTAAGGTAAACTCGGATAAGTTCTGTCAGGGGTGTTTAAGGCAGTTCATAGTAAATGCAAATGCAATCACGGGTAAACAACGCTCCTACTTCGTGATGCAAACAACACCCAACTCACAGGACTTATCGGGAAGCTGGTGGACGATAACCCTTAATCAGTCCCTTGGCCCTCTACCTACTATAGTTGATGAAATAGAGCTTAATGGAACAGTTCTAACAGACAGTATGGCGATAAACGACACAAATCCTGCTTGCGTGCAGTATGACTACACGACCCAAAGCCTTGTATCATCTACATGCACATCAATACCGGTTGGGATTGGAGAAGACGGAGTTCCATTCAGCGGAGATGAAGATGAAATTCTTGCTATACCGAAGCCGGAAATAGAAATCTATGGAAACTCAATTGTGGGATCCGTGATCAACATAACCGCAAATAACAGCAAGATATCGAATCTATCTCTTTTCGGAGCCAATACAACCACAACTGATTATTGGAATTATGGTTTTGGAATAAAAGTCGGATCACCGGATCAGAATCTAGCGACCAACCTAATCATTGAAAACATATTTGCAGGATTAAGGGCTAACGGGGCTAACCCCCTTGGCAGTGGCTTGAGCATTAACGAGTATGTGGGGGTGGGGATTTACTCCAACAACACCGAGGTCAGAGACTCGATATCCGCCTACAACGGTGGAACTGGAATCTTTTTCTGGGGAAGAATTGTAAACTCAGGGTTAGTTGAGAATACGATCTCATTCTCGAACGGAATTAGGAGAGAAAATGCGGACGGCATATCCATGGAAGGGTGGGTTAGTGGTGGTTACGACAGCAGGGCAAGGAACATCATCGTTAACACATCAATAGCTTCGAAAAACGCGGGATTTGGTGTTGATAGCTGGTTTGGAAAGGAGAGGTTGGTGGTTATTAATTCAACGATAGAGTATAACGGAGCGGGACAGGAAAGAGGGGGAATAAGGATCCTATCTAATTACAGCATCGTGAAGTTCAACCTTATAAGGGAGAATTACGGTTCAGGAGTGGTGATAGGTAGAATGGCTAATTACTCAACCTACGGAAATCTTGTTTTTGCAAATTCGATCTACAACAATTCGAAGGTTGGAATAGATATCGATCCAAGGCTGAACTATGAAAACTCCTACGATGGAGACAATGTCACATTAAACGATGGATTAAATCCCTCCCATCCCAACTACGGGCTTGATTATCCAACAATCGCCTCCGCAAAACTTATCTCCAACACCCTCGAGATTTCTGGAGAGGTCAACATCAGCTCGGGTAGAGTGGATATCTACTTGGTGCGAAATCAAAGTGACGGGGATGATCTCGTAGGAAATAACTTCACTTCAGTGCCGATAGATGATTATCATGGTGAGGGATGGGTATATCTCGGCTCTCTGGCTGTGAACTCAGGAAATTTCAGCGGTAGCATTGATGTTACGGGAAAAGGTGTGGAAAACGGAGCATACATTTCGGCGGTAACCGTTTACGACAATAATACATCTGAGTTCTCTCCCAATTACTATCTCTTCAACTACAGAAATCTTACAGCGGTTTTGGGCTTGAGTTACAGCGGAAACTTCGTGAATATCACGATATCTGTTACAGCTCATAACAGAACCCAGACCGGAATATATGTTTACTGGAACAAGCCGGATAATTTGAGTATATCCTCCATGAGCGGAGACTACACATCGAGCGGGAGTGATGGAAGCTACTACTGGTGGAGCTTTAACACCATATCTCTAAACGAAACCAAGCACATCTTTTTAAACCTAACCTCGACTGGGGAGTATTCCGTATCTTCTGCCTACAACCTCGGGGTGGATCCCCGGTAAAAATTTCCCTTTCTCCAAATCCGAGGTGAAAATTTTTCACAGAGGAAGTTTCTCATCATAATAATACATTCATGATAATGTATATTGATTGTTAATGATTTTTCAAAAGCCAAATTTTACATCATCAGCATCATAACGGAAAGATTTTTAAATTATAAGGTTTCTGGAGCTTTCATGGTTAAATTGAAATGGTTAGGAGTGTCTGTGGTTATAATCACAATAATGATGGGATTAGCGTCAGGAGCGCCATTAGAGGTTAATGTTGAAGAGAAGGTAAGCACATTCGCAGAATATGACGGCTCGGGGTTCACATACGCAACCAATGTAACTGGGTACATAAACATAACAAACACCGGAAGTGATGATCTCTACGACATATGGGTTGCGATAAACCTCCAGAATGCTATTAGCTTAAGCTCATCGTTCGATAACTCAAGCTCAGGATTCACGATTTATAGCGGGAGCAGTAAACCACCCACAATGTCAGATCGAGTGTGGAACAACATAAACAAAACAAATGTTAACTACTATGTCCACATACCCCACCTGAAGCAAAACGAGTTGGTTAGTCTGTTCTACGATGTTAACGACACAGCCTTAGGGATAGACAGCTCCTCGCTTTTCCTGATAGATGAAAAATACAATGTCTCAAAAGTTCCCGCAAACAGGGCAATCTCATGGAGAACATACCTGAACATTAGTATGAATGATACAATATTCAACTCAATTACTGGGACTCAGACCGTATCCATGAGTGTAAACAAGTACCTGAGTCAGAGCGACAGCGATTTCGGAAGTTCAAATTGGACAACTCTCGGACCCATCTCAAATCCGCAAACTCAGAATGGTGGAAGTCCGACAACAAGTCTCTTTGATAGCCCATACTCCACGGGAGGAAATGATGGTCTGTTGGTAGAGAGCATAACTCTCTCTGAGGGTGGAGTGGATTATGTTAACATTTCGTTCACTGTGACGGGTAATGATAGCATTACGGTCAACCGAACCAACTACATCCTTGAACCATTTGGGTTTGCGACAATTGGTTTCAGCTTCGACGGAAATGTTAGTGGGACAGACATAGTTGATGTCTTTGCTGTTGGAGATGCGAGTATAGCTGTGAGCAAAAATGGACCATCTCAGAATGCGAGCGGGGAATGGGTCGTGTGGAAAGGAAACGCGACCATAACGAACAAAGCAAGTGGGTTAACATATATTCTAACGAATGTGGATGTTTGGGCAACCTCAGGAGATTTCTCTACGAATATCTATGGTGTTTCATTCACACCTTCGCAGATTCTATCTCCGGGAGGCTCCTACACAACTTCTGACATGCAGTTTGAGTACGATGGTGTGCCAGTGATTTGGGCTAATGCAACTTTCAAGCTGATAAAGGATCAGACCAATGGGTGGTGGGAGGCAAGCAATACGAGAAATGCAACGAATGCGACATACGGTAGCGACTTCATCGTGGTGGAGAAGATATATGTCATTGGAACATATTTGCTGAAGGTCACAAAGCATGTGATTCCGAATGCAACCGCAGGAGACAATGTCTTCGATGTGTATCTGGTTGTGGAGAACATAGGTGGGGAGAAATCTCCGTATGTGTACATCTACGACATGATACCCGATAACTTTACCGAGTATAACTGGGATGCTTCGTGGATAGATAAGGATGACGGCAACTGGGTTAACAAAACCGCAATGTTTGCTGGAAACGGCTCAACAGACAACCCGATGAGCGGATATAGGAAAGGCTACTGGTGGAGACTATATCCGATGACAGCAGGAGCAGATGGTGATGGAAGTTACAGCGATGCGACCGAGATAAACAACAACCAGAGCGTTGTGGTATTCTACCAAATGAACGGAAGTGGCGAGTTTAAGGTTCTCGATGCATTCATAGTAGGTCTTGACCCAATGTTCTCAATGAACGAGCAGACATCTCCGCAAATCAAGATTGTTACGGGCTCTTCCGCAACAAACTATGAGGGTGTGATGGCTACCGCGTCGGCAATAATTGGGGCTATTGCGATTATGGGAATGGTAAGGAGAAAATAAATTTTTTAATTTTTTCTTTCGGTCATCACCAGAAATATGGATAATAATATAAGCTAAAAGGTAAAAATGAAACCCATGCATAGCTGTGTTAGGCTCATAGGTGTCGTTGCAATCATTTTATTTTTGGCACAAGTTTCATCATCTCAACCCATTAAAGTTGAAGAAATCTCTGATTACAAAATTTATATCAATATAACTTCTGATTCTGATGTTGAGGTTAAGAATGAGATTACTCTTAGGAATCTTATAGATAAGCCACTTGTTCCCGGCATAGGTGAAATAAGGCTTCAAAAATCACATCCGATGAAGGTAGGGTTCATCTCAGTTCCCTTTACCGAGGTAAAGGAGAAAGTTAAGGTTAAGGATGTTCGAGGATATTCCGGCAAGACCAACATAAATGTTAGGGTTGAGGACGAAGGAGATTACACTTCAATTTTTTACGAGATATGGCAACCAATAGAGCCTAAGGGAGAGTATAAATTCATAATTGAGTATTCTGCAGACTTGATTGAGAGAGGAATATTTTTCAAAACATTAAAGATGCCGGTGGGATCCGATGTTGACATAAGGAATCTTGAAATCTTTGTGAATTCAGACTGGAGGCTCACATACTCCGAGCCCGAAATGGATAACAGCTGGCATGCAAGCATACCCGCAAACCACATTGCATTTTTCACAGCAGAGTTTTCCGTGCTTCCCTTGCCAGAATTACCGATCAGAGGCTATATGGTTTTCTGGGGTGCGGTGATTATAGCTTTGACTGTAATCGCTGTGGTGTTATGGAGGAGAAGATGACAAAACTGAAGGATAAGGGAAGCTCTAAGCTTACTATACCGACAATTTTTGGAGTAGTGGTAGTGGTTATAATTTCCCTCATTTCTCCCGCTACATCTGAGTCGATTACCGAATACAGAGAGGTTGTATTCTATCCCAACGGAACGCAGAGCATCTTAAAAGATTGGCTTGTTGTTGTGTTCGACTCAGAGCCATTGAGGTACAGCATTAAGATAATGTACAGAAACACCACACTTGAGACGCCGATAGGAGAGGGCAATTTAACGCTATCAGGAAATCTTCTGTCGGAGGAGTTCAACCTAAGCATAATGGCGAAACAGGATGGGAACAGGATTGTATATACTGTTGAAAACAAATACCCGTATGAGATGAAAGTGAACATATCAATCCCTGTTTTTGATGCTTTTTCTGATTGTGAGAAATGCGAAGTTGATGGAGATAGGATCAATCTGAATTTAACCATTCCTCCTCAAAGCTCTGAAAACTTCACAATATATGTATCCTCTCCGTTTACGATTCCTGATTCCGATGTGAGTTTTAGGATCAACTCTCAGGCGGATGTAACATACGAATTGCCGATTGATTTTACGATATACAAGCACGAAATGGATAACAGATGGCTTGTCACCTTCGAAATTAAAAATGAGAATGATAGAGAGGTGAATGTCACATTAATTGGATGGGCTAATATTAACAACACAAGAATTGATTTGCTAAACCATAGTACATCCATGAAGCCCAAGGAGAGGTTGGAGTTTCATAGAGAGGTAGTCTCATCTGATGTGCCCGTGTTCTACTTGAAGGTTAGTGGAAAAGTAAATGAAACGAGAGAGGTATCGATAGTTCCGGTAAAACAGGTTGAAGGAAGATATATTGTTGGTTCTGGTATTTTGAAGGGGTTCTCAGGTGTTGTTACATATGCTCCCCCGGCCACTGTTGAGACGCCGTCTCCAGAGGCAACTCCCACTTCTTCACCCACCTACACTCCAGAATATACGCCAACCCCCACTCCTTACATAACACCATTACCAACAAAGCCCACTCCAACTCCCATACCGGCTATTAAACCTCCAAAAGTACCTGAGGTTGTGAAAAAGGTTGCACCCGTTGTAATGCTACCAGCGACATACATACTGATGTTCTCACTCTTGGTGACCCCGATAGTCTCCTTGAGGGGTGTAGTAGTTGATAGAGAATCCCTTACTCCCGAGAATTTTGCGATGATAAAAACCATAGGGAAGAAAATATATATTTCTCCATCCACACCATTAAGGGGATGTCATGTAGTGAATGCGGACAGAACACTTGTTGATAACTTGAGAACAACCTACAACTTATCTCTACCCGAAGCGGAAGCAATTGCCATAGCCTTAACACTAAGAAGACCGATATTCACGGGAAATAGGAGGCTCTTCGAATCCGCGTTGAGGGCGGGATGCATAGCCTATCTGATAAAATCAGAGTAGCTTTAGTGAGCGTCGGTGGGGATGTTGAGGATTAGGTTGGTGAAAAAATGGATGAAATCGAAATAGCCCTTGAAGATCTCGTAAGGGAATCGAAAAAAAGAGATACGATCGCAGCGGTACTGATCTCCACCGCGTTGTTTCTTTTTGGAGTTCTTACATTAATATTGCTCGAGATAATCGTTGTTGAACCGATAATTAGGGGAATAATAATCGTCGGAATATTGATAGTAACATGGTCTGCAATGTCGGTGGGGATATACATGCTAGTTTCAACACCAATTCCAAGCCCTCCTGCAAAGGTGGTTGCGGACTTGGGCGGGTTGAACGGGTTAAATAGCAGAAGATATCCGGGGAAGGTCTACATCTCTCCAAGCACCTTCAGAAAAATAAAACCCTCGGTAAGCCTCAGAATGAATATTGAGATTGTGGAAGTGCCTCCTGAATTTAAAGCGGAGTTCGAAAAATACGGAGATCTTGCAGAGGAGGTTGCAATTGCAAAGCTGATTAGGGCGAGATACATCGTAAGTGACAGGAAGAAAGGTTCTGTGAATGGGGTAAAAGTTGTATCTCCATCGGAGTTTAGGGTCTGAATTATTTTGTTACTATAAGCTGAATTATTAAATTAGCTCCAACTTTTAGGGGAAAGGATAATATATGTTAATCATAGATAATTCTCTATGAATGGGTTTATGCATCCTTTCGGCTTTTTCGGTTATTCTTTCCTGGGACTCGGAATGCTGTTCTGGTGGATAATATTCTTTTTAGTTGGTTACCTCGTTTATCAGGATGCCAACAGAAGAGGTATGAACGGACTGCTGTGGTTTATTCTCGTAATCCTACCGATGGTGGGAATACTGTTTCTAGTTCTCTACATAATTATAAGGGAAAGTAGTGCTCCTCGAGATAGGACTCCCTTGGATCTGTTGAAGGAGAGATACGCGAGGGGTGAGATAACTGAGGAAGAATACAAGAGAATGAAACGAGAGCTTGAAGGTAGCTGAACTCGATTTAACGCATGTTTGTGGTGAGGCTGATGTTTGCATGAAGCACGGAAAAAAGCTTGAAGGTAATGAAATGGAGAATAACGGAATGAAAAAGATCTACGAACACGAAGTGCACGAAAACATGCATGAAGAGATGGATACCGGAATGCATGAACATGTTGGAGAGGCTACGGAAGAATCCATGGATCATAACCGCATAGAGAACATTGAGCGCGCGAAAGAAGATCATGCAAAGGAACATGCACATGTGCATGAGGGACATGCGAAGGGACATGTGCATGAGCATCACCTTCACATGCTCGAGGACTTCAAGAAAAGATTTTACATCTCCCTCGTGTTAACGATCCCTGTACTGGTTCTCTCCCCTGCAATTCAGAGTTTTATCGGCTTCAAGTTTGAATTTTCCGGAGCACTGTATATAATTTTCATTCTTTCATCAATTATATATTTCTACGGTGGATTACCTTTCCTTACAGGATTTAAAAATGAGCTTGCCAAGAAACAACCCGGCATGATGACTTTAATTGCGGTTGCGATTAGTGTCGCGTACTTTTACAGCACCGCTGTGGTTTTTGGTTTGGAAGGCAAGTTCTTTTTCTGGGAACTCGCAACCCTTATTGACATCATGCTTCTCGGGCATTGGGTGGAAATGAGGTCTGTTTTGGGTGCATCTCGAGCCTTGGAGGAGCTTGTAAAGATAATGCCATCTGATGCCCATCTGTTGAGGGATGGAGAGATCGTTGATGTCAAGGTTGAGGATTTAAAGACTGGAGACATGGTCTTAGTGAAACCGGGAGAAAAAATTCCAGTTGATGGAGTTGTAGTGGATGGAGAGAGTTCTGTTAATGAAGCAATGCTAACTGGTGAAAGCAAACCCATAACGAAAAAAGCTGGAGACAAAGTCATTGGAGGGGCAATAAACGGTGAAGGCTCTCTCACAGTAAAGGTGGAAAAGACAGGAAAGGACACGTATCTGAATCAGGTGATAGAGCTTGTTAGATCTGCACAAGAAACCAAATCTAAAACTCAGGATCTTGCGAATAAAGCTGCATTCTTTTTAACAATAATAGCTTTGAGTGTTGGGGCGATAACTCTTGTAGTTTGGAACTTGTATGGCATGGAGTTCGTATTTGCGATTGAGAGAGCGGTGACCGTGATGGTCATAGCTTGCCCTCATGCTCTTGGGCTTGCAATACCCTTGGTGGTAGCAGTCTCAACATCCTTAGCGGCAAAATCGGGACTGCTCATAAGAGATAGAACCGCTTTTGAAAGAGCTAAAGATCTGCAGGCGGTTATCTTTGATAAAACAGGTACACTGACTGAGGGCAAGTTCGGTGTGACAGACATAATCTCTTTAAATGGGTTAAATGAGAAAGAAATCCTGAAAATTTCTGCATCTCTGGAAAGCAGTTCGGAACATCCGATAGCTGGAAGTATAGTCGCGAAAGCGAAGGAAAGTAAAATTGGTTTATTGCAAATTCAAGATTTCAGGGCGATTCCGGGTAAAGGTGTGGAGGGAAGGATAAATGGAAGGAAGTACATGGTCGTCAGCCCAAACTACCTTAGGGAGAATAAAATTTCGCTTGAAAACAGTGAAGTTGAAAAACTTGAACAGCAGGGGAAGACTGTCGTGTATCTTCTTGAGGAAGGTACCCCGGTAGGAGCCATAGCACTCGCGGACATCGTAAGAAAGGAGTCAAAAGAGGCAATAGAAAAGCTGAAGAGCTTGGGTGTTAGATGCATAATGCTTACTGGCGATAACAGATTTGTAGCAAAGTGGGTTGCAGAGGAACTTGGATTAGATGATTATTTTGCGGAAGTACTCCCTCATGAAAAAGCGGAGAAGGTAAAGGAGGTGCAGAAAAAATACACTACCGCGATGGTTGGGGATGGGGTGAATGACGCTCCCGCGTTGGCTCAGGCTGATGTGGGTATAGCCATAGGAGCGGGAACGGATGTCGCAGTGGAAACAGCAGACATAATTCTTGTTAGAAACGACCCGAGGGATGTTGTGGATGTAATTAAGCTCTCGAGAAAGACATACTCGAAGATGTTCCAGAACCTTCTGTGGGCAACGGGTTACAACTCGTTTGCAATACCCCTTGCAGCGGGAATCCTGTACGGGTATGGAATACTTCTAACTCCTGCTGTGGGAGCGGTACTCATGAGTTTAAGCACTATCATCGTTGCCATAAATGCAAGACTTCTTAAAATGTAGTTTTGATGGGTTTTAAGAGAGGGCGTGTAGAGACTTCTTAAGCTTTTTTGCTAAAAGGTTTTATTCTTCCGAGATCACTGAAGCTCTATGCGGGACCTCAAGGTATTGATTACATTTCCCCTCGATGAAAAGTATGTTGAAAATATAGCCAACTCTATAGATGTTGAGGTGAGAAAGGAAACCGATGATGAAGTGATTAAAAGGATTGGATTCGCTTCTCACGGATGATGTAAGGAACAGCAATGTGATTGTCACATCTTCAAGGGGGATCCATGCCATACAAGCATTAGAACATGTCTTCTCTATGATCCTTGCTTGTACGAGGAAATTGAACGAAATCTTTGAAGAAAAAAAGATGAGAGTTTGGAAGACCAGACACCCTTTTCCGTTCGAATCCCTCGAGGAAGTTAATGGGAAAACAACGGGCATCATCGGTCTTAGCTCCATAGGGAGGGAAATTGCGAGAAAGGCTAAGTGCTTTGGAATGAGGGTTGTAGGGCTGAAAAGAAACCCGGAAGAAGTAGAGTTCGTGGATGAGGTGTATGGATTGGAGGAACTGGACATCATCTTAAAGGAGTCCGATTTTCTTGTAGTTTGCGTTCCGAAAACAAGTGCGACTACAGCTTTGATTGGTGAGAGGGAGATGAGGTTGATGAAAAAAATCCGCTTGTTTGGTAAACATTGCAAGAGGTGGCATTGTTGACGAAACCGCGTTGGTCAAGGCGCTTAGGGAGGGATGGATCTCGTTTGCATGCTTGGATGTATTCGACGAGAAACCCCTGAGAAAAGATTCACCGCTGTGGGAGATGAACAATGTCGTAATAACTCCGCATGTAGCGGGATCGTCACCTCATTATTGGGAGAGAGCTGTGGAGATATTTAAAGAGAACCTCAGACGATTTAAGGAGGGCAGAGAGTTGATAAATGTGGTGAATAAGGAACTCGGGTACTGATACACGGATCGTTAAGGATTGCTGAGTGAGAGAGCATCAACTGGTGATGGTAGAATAACGGTGAAATAAATTGAATAACTGGGAGAAATCGTCACAACCAGCTATGTTTTTAATTTTTCCCAGTTGGATAACTTAAGGATGCTTGGGCGAGGTAAATTTCAAAACTCCGAGAAACCGGGGGTGAAGTTTGTTACAGTAGGCGATGTAACGAACTATGCGTTCTGTCCTAGGTTGTGCTATTTTAGAATGAGGTTCACCGAAAGTCCGGGTATTAACTCCGCAATTAAGGAGATTTTTCTGAGCTTGAGGAAGGGATTTGATGTTGAATGGGCTAAAAACAGATTTATCGAGAAGGGAGGTGAGGAAAAGGTCTTCCATTCTGCTTTTAAGAAGTTTAGAATGAATGATGAGCTTTATAAGTTAGCTCCCTTTGAGTGGGAGGTACCGCTCTCATCCAAGAAATTTAGATTGTCTGGTGTGGTGGATGAGCTATCGATCATTGATTCCGAGATAGTTCCGTTAGCAATCTCATCATCTTCTCCGAAAGAAGGTGTTTGGTTCAAGGATTTGATTAAAATCTCGTGTTATTCTCTCCTACTGTCTGAAAACAAGGAAAAATTTGAGAACTTCAGATTTAAGAACCGGGGATTTGTATACTATGCTATCAATGGAAGGTTAGTTGGTGTCAGCATTGGGAGACTGGAGAGAATCAATGTTATAAGGATTATTGAGAGGGTGACGAGGTTGAGGAAAGGTTTCGTTCCCGAAAGAAAAGAGTCCGGAAGGTGTAGAATCTGCAGTTTTCGGGAGTCATGTGATTCTGTCAAATCCACATTCGCATCGAGATTTCTTTGAGTTATAAAGGTCTGTCGATATATTAGAATTTTTGAAGTAGGAAGAACTAAATGATTATTTAAGCTCGTCGAAAGTCTTCTGGTGCTTGTACTTCGAATACAGATATACTGCGGCTCCACCACCACCTATCAGTATAGCTATTATCGCTCCCACAATAACGAGTTTATCTCTCTGTTCATCAAAGAATGATGGTTGAGGTGTGGATGCGGTCTGAGTTGGAGTGGGTGTTGGAGTAGGGCTTTTAACCTCGTCGATTTTCTCTCTCAACTCCGCGATGTATGTATTTGCCTCCACTGTAAGCTTCTGAACCTCCTCAGTAACATCTTTCGAGCGTTTTATGGCATCATCAAACTTGTTGTTTTCGAGATAGTCCTGTGTTTTATCGTTCTTCTCCACCAAGTTGGTATATTTGCTCTTGAGGTTTATTAGCTGGAACTCATAGCTTGATACCGCAAGCCCCGCATCTCTTGCCTCTCGAATGGTTAGTTCGAATTCAACAAGCAAAACCGAGAGCTTATCGAGTTCATCTCCAGCTTGTTCATACACGAACTCGGCTTCAGCCTTTTTTAATTCAACTTCAGCAGAGTCGAGCATCTTTTCCGCGTTATTCAGCTTTTCATCAGCCTTTACGTAGTCCCCTTCTTTGTAATAGTTGTCGGCGAGCGTGATGTTCTGATTCGCCTTTTCGAGGTAGTCATCCGCCTTAACCGTTACCGCACCCTCATCTTCAAGCTCATTCGATCTATCGTGAAGGTTGTTGTATCTTATCTTTATGTCCTCGATATCCTTTGTGAATTGGTCGAGGTTCAGCACTTTTATCTCCACAGCGGGGAGAACATCCTCATCTGCATCGGAAACCTCGATGTACAGTGCTTTCACAGTTTCAAGTCTTTTCTCAACACTTGGTACGGTTCCTTTTACCTCTACCTCTATTTCGTCGACTCCTCCTGAGCTTCCGGTATCTCCTATTTTGAAGGACATCTTTACCGTTCCATCAAGCACCTCGCATGTATCTTCGGGATTTTGACATCTCCCGTTGAGGTATTGGTGCTGGATCGACGCCCCGGTTGCGAGAAAAACAGTCGCTCTTAGTGTGACGCTGTCAAGAGATGAGTGAACATAGTAGTATCTGTTGTCAAGCTTCACTTTGAGGTCATCTTCTGCAGGTACAACATAATATAGGAACTCAAGCCGTTCCCCCGGCTTGTAATAGCTTTTCCCAACACCTTGAACATTTGGTTCTCCAAAATCTGATGTGTTTAGGTGTTCTGCAGCATAAACAACTCCTGTGGAAAGAATTAGAGTAACAAATAAAATTATTGGAGCTAAAACTCTCGTTTTCTTCATGATTACCCCCTTAGAATAACGGTTCTATGTCTTCATCAAATAAAGCGAGAGTTTTCTCCAATCTACTCTTCTCAGCCCCTTCAGCCTCCTCTCTCGCCTCTACAGCCAGTCTCTGGAGCTGTTTTACCCTCGGAATGTCTGTAACATTTGCAAGCACAACCAATGCGGCAACATATTTTGTTCTCCTTGTCGGGTAGTCACCCGCTCTAACCTCAACTCCTGAAATCTGCTCCTCGAGCCAGAGCTTGGCTTTCTCTATTCCCTTCCTGTCCAAGTGTTCGGGAGGTCCTGCGACGAGAACAAGAGCTTTTTCAGCACTTCTGATGTTGCATGGTACCGACAATCTGCCGAGAGCAGCTCTTCTCACAAGTGATGCAATCTTCATGGATTTATCCTCATCGAATGTACCTCTATCCTCTCGTTTGAAGAGGTTTTTAAGGCTGAATTTTTTCTTCTCTTTCTCCTCCTCCGTTTCAGCCATTGAGGTGGCATAGCCAATCGAGGATATCCCTCCTCCTTTGAATGTGTTTATTACTTCCGAGCTATCCACAACCATCTCTCCGACCATTCCTTCCTCAACTGGCTCTCCAGCTCTCGCAAGAACTGCAAGCCTCCTCACTATCTCTTCGTTAATTTTCGCAAACGAGTCTTTCAAACTCGCTCCTTCGAACTTCCACGCTCCGTTATCTATTAGGATGAGGTTATCAACATACTTGAGTAGAGTTATCATACTCCTTGCAGCATTTAAAGAATACAACTTTCCTTCCTCTGGAGCGGGAAGGATTCCTACTGCATATACAGGTTCGGAATACATCTCACTTAAGTATCTTGCAAGAACAGGACTGCCCCCACTTCCAGTTCCACCTCCAAGACCTGCGATAATCAGAAAGGCATCGATATCGTGAGTACCTTTCTCGTCGATGGCATTGAGGATCGTCTCTATTTCATCTTGTGTAACTTTTGATCCCATTCTGTTGTCTGTGCCCACTCCGTGCCCCTTTACTATGGTCTGCCCTATCAGAATCCTATCCTTCATTGGAATGTGTTTTAACCCCATCAAATCTGTTCTTGCGGTATTAACAGCAAGAGTGTTGAGCTTAATTCCTGCACCCCTCTTCTTTTCATTTTCAACGAATAAATCGAGTATCTTGCCTCCCGCCTGACCGAATCCAATTGCAAAGAATCTCATTTTTTCACCTTTTCTTTTGATGTTATCGTGATTATAATTTAAGGCTTTCTGTTAATGATAATGATGTTTTTTGAGAATTGTCTGAACTTAAATTTTTTGTTAATGTTTTTTGATTCCGACATCTCGAAAGTCGTTGGGTGTGATAGACTTGAATCGACAGAGAAAACTCAAAAATAACTTTGAATTTTACGATTTGTAGTTTTTGATAATTATTTCTTTTGAGCTAAAATATTATATATTTTTATAAGTTTTAGTTTGAATAAGTACTATCTTTTATACATTTCATGAGATGTGTTCAACGCAACTCGTCGAGTACGAGTCTCTCGAAGTTGATCTTTCCGAGAATCATCCTAATCTCGGTGGGAGATATAATCGGCTTTGAATACCTTGTAAAGTCCTCGTATGTTATTCTTGGGCATGCTGTGTTGACATACACGCCGTAGGAGAAGTTCATGATTTTTTCGGGGGATATCTCATCGAAGAAAAGCACATCCGCGTAATAACCCTTATTAATTATCTCGAGCCTTATTCTCTCAGCGAGCTCCAATCTTTTTTGTCCAAGCTTTGAAGACACGATTATACCGACACCATCTCTTAAATTGTTAATTGCTTTAGATATCTGAATGTATCTTTCCTTTCTGAACATTTCAATCTCTTCTTCGTCAATTATTCTGAATTCGTCGTTCAGGGGGCTGTATTGGTAGACCTTCCTTTCAGTGTACATGGCAACTCCCTTGGGATGGAACAAGCCGTCTCCTATGAATAGTGTTGAGTAACTTCCTTTTAAGTTTGTATCTCTCAAAACTGAGAAATTACAACCCAATATCTGTCCTTTTAGCTTTACTCTTCCTTTTGGTTCTCCCAAGAATACATTAAATCCCTTATTTTCTAGAAAGATTTTAAATTCATCGAATTTCCATGCGTACTGTGCGGTTCCTGCAAGAGCTATCTCTCTTTCTTCAATTTCGTCGAGATATTGCTCAATGTTCTCGAAGGAATAATCGTAGAAATAGGGCACATAGATAACCTCATCCGTTTCGAAAATCGGAGTGTGAGCTAAATGAACGAGAGCATCAACCTCCTCTTTAAGTTGTAAATCAACATCACACGCTCCGAAGGATGATGAACCGGACACTATAACCTCGTAACCTCTCTCCTCGATCCTCCTTACAATCTCTTTGCTCTTATGCTTTAAGCCATCAGGTAGTTGAACCCCTATTTTCTTTGCCCCTTTTTTCCTGAGTTCGGAAAAGAGGAAGTCAAACTCAATTCTCTCCAGAATGGATTGCATAAAGCCATCTATATGAAAAATTAAAGGTTTCTGAGTTTTTCAAGCATAATCTTCTTCTCAACCCGATATATCGTCTCTCTAACTGCTCTAACCGCATCTTGGTTTGCTGATACGCTATCTATCCCGAGTTCCACGAGCTTCTCAACAACATGTGGATAGCTCCCCGCCTGACCGCAAATTGATGTTTTTACACCGTGCTTCTTGCAAACCTTTATCACATGCTCTATCAATTTCAAAACTGCGGGATGAGTCTCATCGAATAGGTAGGCAACATTTTCATTGTTTCTGTCAACTGCGAGAGTGTACTGGGTCAAGTCATTCGTTCCGAACGACACGAAGTCAATCTCTTCCTTCACGAGGTCTTCGATTATTAATGCTGATGCGGGAGTCTCAACCATTATGCCGAACTCAATTTTATCCAAGGGTATGCCTTCGTCAATTAGAATCCTCTTAGCTTTTCTGACCTCCTCGACATTGGAGACGAGGGGTAGCATTATTCCTATGTTCGTTAGTCCCTCGTCTATAAGCCTCTTTATTGCTTTAAACTCTGCCCTCAAATGCTCCTCTTCGCGTAGATCTCTTCTGATTCCTCTGAAACCGAGCATTGGATTTGCCTCAATGGGCTCATCCTCTCCACCCTCCATAGCTCTGAATTCGTCGGTTGGTGCATCGAGGGTTCTTATCCACACGGGTTTGGGATAGAATGCCTTTAGAACCTTCTTTATTTCTCTGTACAGAGCATCCACATACCTGTCCATCTCTCCATCTCTTATGTACTTCATCGGATGTTTCTCAAGTCCCAAAACCATGTGTTCAATTCTGAACAATCCTACGCCATCTGCACCAGTTGCTGCAGCCCTTTCGGCGGCATCTGGAATGGATACATTGACCTTTACCTCTGTTGCTGTAATTAGTGGTGCAGAGTACTCTATGGTCTTCTCTTCTTTCTTCTCGGTCTTCAGTATGCCGAGGTAAACAACACCCTTCTCTCCATCAACTGTTACCTTCATTCCCTCTTTGAGGATCTTTGTTCCATCTTTCGTTCCAACTACCGCAGGCACCCCTAGTTCCCTCGATACAATCGCTGCGTGACACGTCATACCACCCTCATCTGTTACGATCGCGGAAGCTCTCCTCATCGCGGGAACCATGTCTGGAGTGGTCATGGTTGTAACGAGAACATCTCCTTCCTGAACCTTTGAAATCTCCTTCTCGCTTCCTATTATTTTAACAACTCCAGAGCCGATTCCGGGAGATGCTCCCAATCCTCTGACGATAATCTCTCCTTCGACCTCTTCGGAAACCTCATCTTTTTTCTTTATTGTTGTAACGGGTCTTGACTGGACGATATATATTCTATTATCTTCTATTGCCCATTCGACATCTTGAGGGGTGCCGTAGTGGTTCTCGATTATCTCTCCGAACTCCACGAGCTTGATAATCTCATCATCTGATAGCACCCTCTGATTGGCTTTCTCCACATCAAGCTCCACTTCAACGGTTTTGCCGTCTCTCTTTGTGATCATCATCGTCTTCTCTCCAACTTTGATGTCAACTATCTCCCTTGTCTCCCTGTCGAAGACGTATGTGTCGGGGGTCACTCTCCCGCTCACAATCGCCTCACCGAGACCGAAGACAGCTTCGATGATGGTTTTTCGCTCTCCCGTGACGGGATGGGATGTAAACATAACCCCGCTTTTCTCGCTGTTCACCATCTTTTGAACGACAACCGCTATGCTAACATCCTCATGCCTAAATCCCTTCTGGACACGATAGTAAATTGCCCTTGGGGTGTAAAGACTGCTCCAGCATTTTCTAACATATTCTATGAGTTCATCCCCCTGAACATTGAGGAATGTGTCTTGCTGTCCCGCAAAACTCGCATCCGGCAAGTCCTCCGCGGTAGCAGAACTTCTTACCGCAACAAAAACTTTTTTTCCTTCCTCCTTTTCAAGTTGTTTGTATGCTGAGAGAATCTCTTTTGCTATCTCGTCTGGAATGGGTGTGGATTCGATAAGACTTCTTATTTTTTGTGATACGGATGTTAAAACATCAGTATCTTCAACATTAAGGCCTTTTAGTTCATCCTCTATTTTTGTTTTTAGTCCGGTAACTTCGATAAACTCTCTGTAGGTTTTACTGTCGATTACAAAACCGTTTGGGACAGGAATCTCAATTCTAAACATCTCTCCGAGGTTGGCACCTTTACCACCAACAAGAGGAATATCGTTTTTACCAATTTCATTGAACCAGAGTACACCCATAATCTCACCTTATTCTGCTTAGAACCCTCAGAAAATAAAAGACTTTTTGTGGTATGTGTGGTGTGGTGGTGTTGGTAGCATGTTTTCGTGGCATTCAACCAGACTTGGCTGGTATTAGTAAAATTTTTAGCATCCTTGGTAGGAGATTGATATTGGTGGAGAAGAGATGGCAATGAATATCCTAACCGCATTTGCGTTCACATACTTCGTAAACATACCTTTCGGTTACTGGAGGCAGGGATGCAGGAAGTTCTCCAAAGAGTGGTTCATCTCGATCCACCTTCCTGTGCCCATCATAGTTTTCGTTCGCCTGCTGTCAGCCTCTCCTTTGAGCTACATACCTCTATTTTTCATGATGTTCTTTGCGGGACAGTATAGCGGTGGGTTTATCAGCAGAAAGATCAGATGTCACATCCGTAATACTACGAAGTGCATTTTCTTGGACTTCTTAAGGCTGTGGCGTGGAGGCAACTCCGTTGACAAGGTCTGAGCCTGATTAGCTTGCAACCACAACTAAAACTCCGAGGAAGGAGAGAAGTGTTCCTGAAACAACCCGTAGTGTCAAACTCTCCTTAAGGAAGAAGCCTGCAAGGAAGGCTGAGATAACCGGATATGTTGAAGAGATTGGAGCGACTTTCTCCGAGCCCGCAATTCTTATAGCCTCAACGAATGTATAGTTGCTTACTACGAGCACTATCATGCCTCCCAAACCGATCCATATTACGGAGTTCCTGTCTACTTTCAAGCCCTTTCTGAATGCGATGAACATTACGAGGAATGATGCAATGGCAAATCTAAACCCTGCAACCGCTTCGGAAGGGAGGTAGAGTGTTAGGTACTCAAGTATCGTGATGCTAACCGACCAGCAAATTGATGCTGAGATTGCAAGCAGAACACCTTTTTTCGAGATGGGATATCCTTCATCCTCGGAGATTAGCTTAATGGCGAAGATTATCAGCATGGTGCCTACTATGAGGAGAACTCCGATCTCTTTGTTGTAAACGATAATCGACCAAAGCGCAACAAAGAGAGGGTAGGTTGAGCTAATCGGAACCGCTCTTGACACCCCGATCTCGTTTAAGGATGCAAGATAAAGCAGATCTCCTGCAAAGAATGCAAAAAAAGCAGAAATGAAGATCCACAGGGACAATACCGGTGTTAGAGATAGCAGGGATCCTAAAAAGCTCCCGTTTAGTAGCATTACAACCAGAAATCCTAATGCGGTGAAACCCGTCCTCATAAAGTTTCCAGACCAGATATCAGTAGTTTCAAGACCTTTTTTGTAAACCGTAGCCCCAACTGCCCAGAAAAAGGATGAAGTTATTGCGAGAATGCCCCCATAGATATCTGGAGTGAGCATGGAAGAGTAAATTTAGCGAAACAGATTAAAAATTTTGCCTTTTCGTGAGTTGGGTGATACTCACCGAATGCCATTCTGGATACATAAAAACACATCCATATACATGGGCATCATGAATAAGCATCATGAATAAAAGTCATAAAAGAATTAATCTGAAAAAGCCGACAGCTTCCGTGGTTCCCGTGCCCTCTCGGAACACAGTACAGCACGGAACGGAACGGGGCTTAACTTCCGGGTTCGGAATGGGTCCGGGTGTTTCCCCCGATCCTATGGCCGTCGGCAAGTCAATGGTGTTAATAATTGATATATATAGCTTGTGGTAAAGTTGAGATAAAACCAAATCTCCGGTATTGTATCGGCAGTTTTGGAGAATATTTGAATATTCATTGGTTCTGCAACAAAAATTTAATATTTTTTGGGGAATGAATGTAAGATGGAGTAGAGACAGTGGAAGATTATAAGAACAGAAGTTACCTTTCAGCAGTTGAGGCATCTAAGTATCTTGGCATATCTGTTAGAGAATTGCATAGATTCGTATCAAAAGGGAAAATAAAGGCATATAGGTCTGCAAGTGGACAGTACAGGTTTGATTTATCAGATCTGAAGCATTTTTCAGAGGGAAGAGGTAATGGTGAAGTTGATATTGAGGAGTGTAATGAAATAGAAGTAAACAACACACTTCAGAAAGTTGTTGTTAAGAATGCCCAAAACATGTCTGAAATAGAGGACAATTCAGTACATCTTATGGTCACATCTCCACCTTATTTTAATGCAAAAATGTATTCAAAGAATCCAATTCCGGGGGACTTAGGAAATATTCATGAGTTAGATGAATGGTTGAAGGAAATAGGCATAGTGTGGAAAGAAGTTTTTAGGATTCTTCAGCCAGGAAGAAAAGCATTTATTAATATAATGAACCTACCTGTTAGGACAAAATCTGGTTTTAGGAGTTTGAATATTGTGGGGAAGACTATTGATTTGTGTGAGGAAATCGGGTTCATCTTCAAACGAGAAATCATTTGGCATAAAACGAATTCTGTAAGGGCACATTTTGGGACATTTCCGTACCCCGGAAACATATTGATTAATTATGCTCACGAATTTATTCTTGAATTTGAAAAACCTGCACCAAGAGGATACAAAAAATACGCCCACTTGACCGATGAACAGAAAAAAGCATCCTTGTTGGACAAAGATTTTTGGATTTCAATAAAGAAAAGTGATGTATGGTTGATGAAACCGGAGGGAAGCGGAGATAATAGAGATCATCCAGCACCTTTCCCGTATGAACTGCCCTACCGATTGATAAAAGCCTATAGCTATATTGGTGAAACGATATTGGATCCTTTTCTGGGCTCGGGAACGACTTTGGTCGTTGCGAGAGATTTAAGAAGAAATGGAATAGGTTATGAGATAAACCCTGAGATTGCATTGGAAGCCATAAAGAAAATCAAATCTTTTCAGACATCTCTAATTTAGATTCACTGTTAGGGGGTTAATTAATGAAAAAAGATGCAAAGATGATTTACGCTCAAAGTAGTGATATAAAGGCTAGAACTTATCTCGAGTATCGGAGAGATATGAAGAAAAAGGCTATTGCGGAGCTTGAAATTAGGGAGTGGATTGAGGAAAAGTTGGAGAGAGAACTCGGTTATGGCAATATAAAGGTAGAAAAATACGGTGGAGATTAAATTTTTATGTTTTTAAGGCAAGGAGGAATATCAAGAGAACCTGATTTTATTGTGAAAGGGTTGGACACTGAATTGAAAATAGAGTTTCAGTATGCCGATAGAGAGGATTTACAGTATTTTGACTTTAAAATTTCTAAGGTTGCAAGAAAAGTTAAAGGAGAGAGAAGACCGCATGAGGATCGTATATTCCTGTATATCTTAAAACCAAGCTCTAAGTATGCATTTTTAACGCCAAAATGGATATTTAAGAATAGTATATCTGGCTCTGTACCTGCATGGGGAAATAGAGAAGCATACCGTGTCCCAAAAGATGTATTTCTTGAGCAGTTTAAATATGATGAAAAATTAGAAGAAATTATTGCACTAATTGATGCGAAGAATTATATTCTTGAGTTCCAGCATGAGTTGATAGAAATATGGAAAGAAGAGCTGTCAAATCTTGTTCAAAGAGTTGTTGATGAAAATAAAATTGTAAAAATATTGCCTAAAAATCTTGAGAGCTTCTTTAGGGTTTGTTTTATTCTGGATCATATATATCGTGTGCCGGAAAATAAGAATATGTGGTTGGTTTACCTCTTGTCTTATGTCAATGATGATCTTAAATTGAAAGAAATTGCTAAACTGTGTTATTCTCTTGATTTTTTGTATTCAAAGATAGATAAACTTGAATCTAACGAGTTATATGTTCTTAAGGAGAAAATAAGAGTATTGTTAGGTCTGATCAACAAATATTCTCAGAATAATGACTTGTATATATCAGATTTGGATAAATCTCTTATTGAGGAAACGAGATTCGCACTTTTTTCCATAAATTTGCTGGAGGACATAATACAGGAACTTATTTTTTACTATGGTGTGGATTTTAAGCCAATTTCCAGAATATATGAGCATGTAGAATCTCCATTGGAAACTTATAATGTTTTACGGGGTACTCTTCGTTTTAATGCCAAGCAGAGTTAACTATAAATTCTGTCAAGAAACCCAACCATATTCCTCCAGTGTCCACCCATCCAATACAGCTTATCACATTTCTCACAATACCAGAGTTCATACCTTTCTCTTAAGTCTTCTTCGATACGCTCTCTTCTTAAAACTCTCATTGTCTCATTCTCTGAAGGTTTTCTCAGCGGTGAATTGCAGACGCTACACCTATCCATTACAATCTGAAAGTCGAAGCCAAGCTCGATCATCTCTCTTATTTGACCTTCTACAGAGTCCGATTTTATGAAAATCGCATCTCTACGGGATGAAATGCATCTGTTGTACAATTCTCTGTCTCTTGTGAGGAGTATTCTGTCCTTAAAGCTGTTTAGAATGAATGTGTCTTCCTTTCTTCTGTTGTTAAGCTTTAGATCCCCAACATATACTGTATCGTAACCAGAAATCCTCAACCATGTTGCGAGTTTTCCGAGCATCCTGTCGCAGAGAAACTTTGGTTTATTCAAGGTAAATCCACCATGGTTTTATTTTTTTAACACTTTCGGCGATTTTTCTGGCAGATTCGGTTTGAAATTTGATGTTCTTTGTGTACTCTGTTGCGTATGAACTTACATCTGTGTATTCAACGCTTTGAAATAGAAGCTCAAGCTTGTCCGCATCTTCGATGAATGGTAAGCACTCTAAGTATCTTCTCTCATCAATGGCCCTCCTTATGAAGTCCGGTAGCAGTTCTCTCTGCTCGGTTTTGGCTTTGGCATCCTCAACCCGAATGTATTTCATTGAGAGTTTGTGCAAGTCTGTTACTCTTGATTCGTGGATGTCGTGGATTAATGAAAAGAATGCGGATCTCACGGATTTATCGAAACTACCGGTCTCAAGCATGGTTATTATGAATGCAATGATTGCAGACCTCATGGAGTGTTCCGCAACTGATTCAGGATTCTTTATACCGATTTTTAGCCATCCAGATCTTGGAATATTTTTCAAACTACCGATCTCCGAAATGAATCTTGCAATTTTCGTGTAGTCTTTCTCTCTGTGGTTGAAGTCATTGTGGCCTCCAGCACCCTCATCCTGCTTTGCATCTCTACTGTTCGATTTGCTGGATTCGTCACTCCGCTCATCTGCATCATCGTTTAAGTTCATCAATTTATCACCCCTCTTTTACCTCTACACAGAGTGGTTTGTGTTGAATTAGGTCGTTGGATTGGATGACATCCAAACCTTTCAACATTTCATCAAGAATTTCATTGTATTGCATTCGATCACCGACACTACACTCAATCATGGGAATTTAGAAAAAGTTATCTTTAAACCCACAGATTAAATTTATGCAAGAATTTTACTGGATGGCATTGAGATTTCATTTTGTATTGTTTCTCCTTATGAACTTAATACTTTTCGTAATTGACTTTCTGACGGGTGGGGGATGGTGGTTTTACTGGGTGACACTGGTTTGGAGTGTGGCAATTCTCTTCCAGACGATGGCAACCCTGAGGATGGTGCCAAAAGTTAAAGAGGAAGTAGAAGCGGATGGAGAGCTAACTTGGAGTCTGGAGGATAAGAAAAGAAGGTGGTTCTGAGGGATGTTTGTCTGGTGGTATGCTGGGTGTGAAGGGTGATCCGAGTGTATCCCTTCAGAATCGATGAGGAGGATGTATCTCTTGTTGAATTCATATCCGATTGGATGAGCGGAGAGGAGATAGCGAAAAAGTTTGGCATATCAAGAAACTCTGTATGGAAGAGGATAAAGAAGCTTAGGGAGTTAGGTTTCGAAATAGACAGCAGAAAAAAACTCGGTTACAAGATAAGAAGAATACCTGAGTTCAATCCTGTATCGTGCTTTAAAATTTTGAGGAAATTTAGCATATTCAAAACTCTTTACTATTATCCGGAAACGGACTCAACAAATCTAAGAGCAAAAAACTTTGAGCCAAACACAATTGTGGTTGCGGAAAAACAAACATCTGGCAGGGGGAGGCTTGGAAGAAGGTGGTTTAGCGAGAAAGGGGGACTATATTTTTCGATGGTTCTCCAGCCGAATATATCCTTTGATGATATACCCAAGGTAACCCTCACCGCAGGGGTGAGTGTTGCTGAAGCACTGGGAAAGTATTCTGCAAGAATTAAATGGCCTAATGATGTTTTGATAGGGGGAAAAAAGGTCTGTGGAATACTTTCCGAGTTATCGGGTGAGTTAGAGAGGTTTTCGATAATAGTGGGGATTGGGATAAATGTCGAGAATCAGATTCCCGAGGAGTTGGAAGGTATTGCAATAAGTCTTAGGGAGATAGACAAAGGTGTGAGGAGGATAGATGTCTTCTCTCGAGTCGTTGAAAAGTTTGCGGACTACTACGGGCTATTAGTCGATGGAAAGTGGGAGAAAATAAGGGAGAGGTGGATAGACCTCTCGGACACCCTCGGCAAGGATGTGGAGGTTAAGGTGGGGGAAGTAGTTTACAAGGGAAAAGCGGTAGATATGGATATAGATGGTGGATTGGTGGTAGAATCCGATGGAAAGAGAAAAAAGATCTTTTCAGGAGATTGCTTTTATGTTTCCTGAACTCGTTTTTCGTGGCTCTGTAAGCATAGTTTCTGGTTTTGAACACTTAGCAGGTTCAAACCTTGGCAACCCAAACCATTTTTAAACCACCCAGCCATTGAGTTTCATGCACCTCGTCGTGGTTAGCAAACAAGATGTTGCTGGTTTGAACATAAGGGATAATCTGCTCTCTTTGGTGGATTTTGATAAAAGAAAGGTTGAAGGTTTTGAGTTTTATGAAGGGGAGAAGATCTCAATAATTGAAATTGAAGGGCCACTAATATACTCCGATTATCTGGATGAGAAACTAAAAAAGTATCTGGATTTTAGCAGAATAATATTTGCATCTCGGCATAGGAGCAAAGATGGTAGAAAAATCTTTACCGTACATGTGAGCGGGAACATTGCCACAGCTGATTTTGGGGGTAGAAAGTTCTCGCTTGCAGAACCAGACCCAATAACGATGAAGAACTATGTTCTCGCTCTCAAGGAGAGACTTGATAGAAAACCTGAGTTTGAGTTTACGATGGAGGTAACACACCACGGACCGTCAGAGATAAGCACACCATCTGCATTTTACGAGATCGGCTCAACGGAGGAAGAGTGGAGAGATGAGACCGCAGGGCTAATAGTTGCGGAATCCATCCTGACTGCGATAAATTCGAAAAGGGATGATTGGGATGTGGCGGTAAGCATTGGGGGAACGCATTATGCTCCGAGGCAGACGGAAATAATTCTCGGAACCACATTCACATTTGGACATAGCTTTGCGAAATATACATTCCCTCATTTAACGAAGGAGTTCATTCTCAAAGCCTTAGAGGTAACTAAAACGAATACGATCGTAATTGATGAGAAGTCTACGACCTCGGATATTAAGGCTATGCTCTCTGAAATATCGAATTTGGGATACAAGATACTGAAGTCGAAGGAGGTAAAGAGGGATTTCAAACTTTAGTAGTGGATGGGGGAATTCTTGTATCGTATGGCGATTCTTGCATGATGGATCCTCAATCTATCATGAATTTTTTGAAAAATTTTAATTAGTATTGCTACATATTGAAAGTATTACCAAGTATCTTACAAAAATATTAAAAAACCTGTGAGGGTATTATAATTATGCGTGTAACTGTCATACCCTATTGCATAAAGAAGAGTGTTATAATAAATAAATCTGATGCTGAGGAGCTTGGCTTACTTGAAGGAGAGAGAGTGAGAATTTGTAAGGGAAAATCCTTCTGCACAGCAGAGGTTCAAACATCGTACGGCATCGTTGAAAAAGGTGTTTTAGCTCTATCGAAGGAGTATGCGGAACAAATAAATGTTGGTGAGGGAGATGAGGTTGAGGTAGTACCTGTCCCCAAACCGGAATCCTCCGCATATATAAGGAAAAAACTTGAGGGTGAGAGGCTCAATAAGGAAGAGATAAGAGCTATAATCAGGGATACGGTTTCGAACATTCTCGGTGATGTTGAGCTAACCGCTTTCGTTCTTGCAAACTTTGTTAATGGAATGGATTTCGACGAGATAGAGTGGATGACAAAAGCAATGATAGAAACTGGAGAGAGAATAACCTTTGAGAGAGGAATAGTGGTCGATAAACACAGCATCGGCGGAGTCCCGGGGAACAAAACCGCACTTCTCGTGGTTCCAATCATAGCATCCACAGGATTACTCATCCCGAAAACAGCATCCAGAGCTATAACCTCTGCAACAGGTACCGCTGACACCTTTGAAGTCCTTGCAGATGTAAACCTCACCGTTGATGAGATAAAGGAGATCACAGAGAGGGTCGGCGGTGTTATTGCGTGCAGTGAATCTGCAGGTATATCACCCGCGGATGAAAAGCTGATTAGAGTCCAGTACAATCTGCAAATAAGCCCGATTCCACACTTCATAACGAGTTTGCTCTCCAAGAAAGTTGCGGAGGGTGCGAAGCATGTTGTGATAGACATTCCGGTTGGAGAGGGAAGCAAGGTGGAATCGATTGAGGTTGGTAGAAAACTTGCAAACGAGTTTGTTGAGTTAGGCAGAAGACTTGGACTGAATGTTTCCAGCATCATAACGAATGCCAAACAACCAGTAGGCAGAGCAATAGGACCAGCTTTGGAAGCCAAGGAAGCACTTATGAACCTTGAAAAGGGATACGGTTCGGAAAGCCTTATAGAAAAATCTCTTGGACTTGCGGGAATCCTCCTTGAAATGGCTGGAAAAACCACCAACGGATATGAATATGCAAAAGAGATCTTCAAATCTGGAAAAGCACTTGAAAAGATGAGGGAAATAATATCCGCACAGGGAGGAGACGGAAACATAAAGTCAGAGGACATCCCCGTAGGCGACAAAACCTTCACCCTCACCGCCAAAAAGGAAGGAGCAGTCCTGTCTGTGAATAATAAGGCTATGGTCAAAATCGCAAGAACCGCAGGAGCACCCAAGGACAAAGGAGCAGGAGTCTATCTCCACAAAAAAAGAGGAGAGGTTGTCAAAGAGGGTGACCCAATAATAACAATCTATGCGGAGAAGGAATGGAAGCTTGACAATGCTATAGATATAGCCATGCAGGAATCCCCGATCCAGATCACCGGAATGATTCTGGAGAGGTATCCTTCCTATCGATATATTGGAGGTGAGTAGTTTGACGGGATTGGAAGATGTCATTGCGTGTGAGAGCTCTATTTGCAGAATTGCAATAGAGGATGGTAGAGGTGTTTTGGAGTATAGGGGGTACGACATACATGATCTCGCCAAGCATTCGAGCTACGAAGAAGTGGCGTACCTACTTCTTTTTGGAGATTTGCCGAGTAAAAAAGAACTTGAGAGCTTTAAAGAAGAACTCGCTATGAAAAGGGATTTACCACCTCAAATAATAGGATTGTTAACCCATCTACCTCCTTTTACGCATCCGATGGTTGTTTTAAGAACAACAACATCTTATCTTGGCTCAATGGATAAGTACATTCATTATAAGAGTCATGAGAAATCAATCGAGAAGTCGATAAGCTTAATTGCTAAGTTTCCCACGATAGTGGCTTATTTCCACAGAATCAGAACTGGCCAGAATCTTGTCCATCCAAGGGAGGATCTGGATCATGCAGAGAACTTCCTTTATATGCTTCATGGAGAAGAACCAACAGAAACGATGGCTAAATGCTTGGATCTCGACTTCATCCTTCATGCGGAACACGAACTGAATGCATCAACATTTGCAGCGAGGATTGCAGCCTCAACACTCGCGGATATATATGCAAGCATTGTCGCAGCAACCGGAACACTGCTTGGGCCCCTGCACGGAGGAGCGAGCCAAAAGGTCATAGAGATGTTGAGGGAGATAGCGGTTCCTTGGAGGGCGGACAGCTATGTTAAGGAAAAGCTCGAAAAGGGTGAGAGAATAATGGGCTTTGGGCATAGAGTATATCGAAATGTCATGGATCCGAGAACGATTGAGCTAAAGTCTCTCGCAAAGAAGCTTGCGGATGAAAAGAATCCCAAGTGGTACACAATAAGCGAGGCTGTGGAGGAAGCGGTTTACAAGTACAAGGGGTTGTTGCCCAATGTCGATTTTTATTCCGCAAGTGTATATGCAACCCTCGGAATCCCGGATGACTTGTATGTGAATATTTTTGCCATTGGACGAATTGCAGGGTGGTGTGCACATGTTATAGAGCAGTACGAAAACAATAGACTCATCAGACCGAGAGCGGAGTATAGCGGGGCGGAGAGAAGGAGATACATATTATTGGAGGAGAGGGTTTAGAGAGTTGTAGAGGGCTGACGGGTGGAAAAATACGCAAATCTTTTATTTTAAAAACAAATTTAAATCATGGCATTCAAGGTTGCGACATTTAATGTGAACTCCATAAGATCAAGATTGCACATAGTCATTCCGTGGTTGAGAGAGAACAGACCGGATGTTTTGTGCATGCAGGAAACAAAGGTTGAGAACAGAAAGTTTCCAGAATCCGATTTTCACAGAATAGGATATCATGTGGTTTTTAGCGGTTCAAAGGGAAGGAACGGAGTTGCTATAGCATCTCTGGATGAAGCGGATGAAGTTGAGGTTGGGTTCGATACCGAACCCAGAGATGAAGATAGGCTAATTAAAGCCAGATTCGGTGATGTAGTAATTGTTAATACCTATGTTCCACAAGGTTACAGGATTGATAGCCCTCGATACCAGTATAAGCTTGATTGGTTCGGCAGATTGAAGGAGTACTTCAAGAATAATGTGAATTTGGAGGGGAATGTGATCTGGTGTGGCGACATCAATGTTGCACCTGACGACATCGATGTACACAATCCCAAAAGGCTGAAGGATCATGTCTGCTTTCACACATCTGTGAGGAAAGCGTTTGAGTCTGTTAAAAATCTGGGATTTGTAGATGTCTTCAGAAAACATCATCCTACAGCGAGACAGTACACATTCTACGATTACAGAGTTAAAAATGCTGTTGAGCGAGGATTGGGATGGAGAGTTGATCACATCCTCACAACGGAAGCTCTTGCGGAAAGATCTGTTGATTGTTATATTGATTTGAAACCGAGGTTGATGAGCAAACCATCAGATCACACGGTGTTGGTGGCTGTGTTCGAACTTGTCTGAGGGCTTTGTTTGGAAATACGGATGGTAAAGATAACAATTAATCGTTTATAATCTTCCTGATAATCATGTGATGATAATCAAGTGATATTCAGAAACCTTATATTCTTATTTTTACAAGTTCTAAGTGTATGAAAACACATTTAATTCTTCCTGAAGATGTATTCACGAAACTCATGGAGATTTCAGGCTCCGATGACCCCGAAGTAGCTATCAAAATGGCTGTAGAACATTGCTTGAGTTGTGAAAAATTGAGGAAGTAAATTCGAATTGGTTAGAGCGATATATTTATTAACTCACCCTTCTCAATCAGGTAAAGTCGTAAGAAGTTAGGAAATTGCGATCATCATTCGCATCCTTGGTTGAGTAGAGGTGTTGTAAATGAAATCAGCCTATGCCTACATCAGAGAGGCTTGGAAAAGACCATCGGAGGGTTATGTTGGAGAGTTAATGTGGCTCAGGCTTCAGAGGTGGAGAAGAGAGCCAGCGGTAGTTAGAATCGATAGACCCACAAGGCTTGATAGAGCGAGAAATCTTGGCTATAAAGCGAAAAGAGGGATAATCGTAGTTAGAGTCAGGGTTGGCAGAGGAGGAAGACATGTAACAAGGTTCAAGAAGGGTAGAAAGACCAAGAGAATGCTCGTAAATAAGAAAACTCCCAAGAAGAGTCATCAGAGGATCGCTGAGGAGAGAGCAGCAAGAAAGTATCCGAACATGGAAGTTCTCAATTCATACTGGGTAGGCGAGGACGGAAAATACAAGTGGTTTGAGGTGATACTCGTTGACAGGGATTCTCCAGACATAAAGGCGGATAAAGACCTTTCGTGGATCACAACGAAGAAGGGTAGAGCTTTCAGGGGGTTGACTTCTGCAGGAAAGAAGGGCAGAGGATTGAGACATAGAGGAAGAGGAGCAGAAAAAACAAGACCAAGTGTAAGGGCAAAGCTAAGGGCTTAACAACTTTTTATTCTTTTTGGTTATGAAAATTGATGCCATCTCTATTTTCGCAACCGTTCACTCTACGGAGGATCCCGAAAAAGTTGCGTTTGCAATATCCACTATGATCCCGTTTGAATTCGAAATAGAGACTTCCAAGGCTCAAGGTCATTTTGGAAACCCCATGATGTTCCTTGAGGTTAACTTCAGGAAGAAAAGAGAGATAAAAGAGTTTTGGAACAATTTTATGGAGTTGATTTCAGATCAGAGAGAGATTTTACTTGAAGAACTGGAGCAGAGAATAGATGAAGATGGGTTTCTTCATATAAGGGTTGATAAGCAATCAGCATTCTTAGGAAAGGTTAAGTTGGTCAGAGGGGGGGGATGCGATAACAATAAAGGTTAAGATAACGACATATCCGTTAAAAAGGGACAAAGTCATCACCGCAGGAAAGAAATTGATTTTGGAAGGTATTAAGTAAGAATTAAGTGATAAAATGGATTTTAACAATCTATATCCTGATGTTGTGAGATTCAAGCCTGATGAGGGCTTTCTTAAGCATCTTGGTTTTAATTCGTGCCTGTACTTCACATCGGATGTTGAACTGATGGACACTTTAGAAGAAGAGGTTGAGGGAGTATTCCCTGGGTATCTGGTTTGTGCGAAAGATACGAAGGAGCTTAAACAAAAGCTAAGATCTGCAAAAAAGGACTGGATAGTTGGTGTAGTCGCTAAGAACGAATCTGTTTTGAGAAACGCAATCTCGAGAAAGAAGGTTGATATTTTGCTTGATTTTACTGGGAACAGAATAGATTACATTTCGTTGAAGATGTGTGAGGAGAAAGATGTTGCAATAGAGATATCGTTTAGAAAATTTTTGGAAACAAAGGGAGTAAAAAGGATGAGGGAGATAGAACACACTGTGGATATAATAAGATTCTCAAAAAAGCTCTCGACACCAGTAATATTTTCATCATCAGCAAAATCACCTGTTGAGATGCGATCAGTGAGGCAGTTGAAGGAATTTTTTGAGTTTCTCGGTGGAGATTTTGAGAAGGGGATTTTGAGCTTAAGAAAAATTTTGAAAAGATATTTTGATGATACTTACATCCTCGATGGACTTGAAATCATCCAAGAAGATGTATGAGGATTCCTGCAGCGGTCGCTGAACCTATAACCCCTGCAACATTCGGACCCATGGCATGCATGAGGAGATGGTTTTCGGGATCTTCTGCAAGAGCTAATTTCTGAACAACTCTTGCCGACATTGGAACCGCAGAAACTCCAGCGGCACCTATCATCGGGTTTATTTTCTCTTTTACAAATAGGTTCATAACCTTTGCAAGCAGAACACCACCCGCGGTTGCGGTTGCAAATGCAAATACACCGAGGATAAGTATGAGTAAAGTCTTAGGATTTAGGAAGCTCTCAGCCCTCATAGTACTTCCTACGGTAAGTCCGAGGATTATCGTCATTATGTTTAGAAGCTCCTCGCTTGCACCTTTCGCAAGTCTCTCCGTAACACCACTCTCTCTGAATAGGTTGCCTGCCATTAACATTCCTATTAGTGGCAGGGCTTTTGGGACGAGTATTCCAGATATTATTATTGTCGCAATAGGGAAAATGATCTTCTCCTTTCTTGAAACCGTTCTAAGCGTCCGCATTCTTATTCTTCTTTCCTCCTTGGTCGTAAGGGCTTTTATTACCGGTGGCTGTATTATCGGAACCAGCGACATGTAGCTGTACGCAGCAACAGCGGTTGCAGCGAGAATGTGTGGTGCGAGAATGGTGGTGGTGTATATTGTTGTGGGACCATCCGCCCCCCCGATAATTCCTATGGATGCGGACTCCTGAAAGCTGAAACCGAATAATATCGCCAGCAAAAATGCGAGAAAAATACCGATCTGTGCAGCCGCACCGAGTAAGAATGTTTTCGGATTTGCAATAAGAGGTGAAAAATCTGTCAAAGCACCAATCCCCAGGAAGATGAGTAGTGGCACAATCTCAGTTTTTATCATGTATTCGTAGAAAATTCCGAGCAAACCCTCTCCATCAAGACCGCCCTTGGGTATGTTGACGAGTATTGCTCCGAGTCCAATTGGAACAAGTAGTAAAGGCTCCATTTTCTTTTCTATGCCCAAGTATATCAAAAGTGATCCGATGAGAATCATTATCACATTCTTGTAGCTAAGCTCCAGAATTGAGGTTACCGAAAGGTCAATCAAAGTATCACCTCACTCTATTATTGCAATAACATCTCCTGTATCGACTTTTTCACCTTTTCGAACTCTAATCTCTTTGACTGTACCATCATAGGGGCTTATTATCTCATTCTCCATCTTCATCGCTTCTATTACTACTATCACATCTCCTGTTTTTACTCTGTCTCCTTTGCCTACATTTATTCTTGTAACGGTTCCAGGAATCATTGCAGTGATCGTTTTTTCTGAATAATCTTTTTTCTCGGCTTTTTTCTCTATTTTCTCCTTCTTGCTTTCCAATATGGGCTCTGGAGTGAGAGGTGTTGCACTCACCGCATCAATTTCAGGAATCTCCTCAACCGCGACGAGAGCCTCCTTCTCTCCGATAGTTACCTTGTACCTTTCATTATCTATTTTCTCAACTTCAACCTCGAACCTCTCACCATCAATAGCGATTTTAAACTTCATTATCTCACCTGCTCTATTCTGGCGTATTTCCTCCAATTCTCTGATGTTTTAACCTCCCTCACACCGGTTTCATAAAAAGCTTTAAAGTGCTGAATGGCTGAGATAATTGCTATTATCTCTTTTTCACTAAATATTCTCTCTGTATCCTCTTCTCTAACTTCGTAGCCTTGAATTTGCTCTTTTTTAGATATAACACCCAATAGCCACATAAAAAAGGCAAGAATCCCGAGAACTATGAAAACACCGAATATTCCGTTAATGGTTATTATGAAGCCTTGAAAGATGTTGGCGGTCATCCAGCAAAGCTTTTTTCGACTGATAATAAATCTTTCGAAAAAGTATGAAATTCTAATGAAATTTTCAGACGAAATAAGAAATTTTTAAAGATTACAAATCTTGGGGAGTTAAGGAAGTTACGCTCTCCTCAATTCCTCGAGAACCTCCTTGGCTCTATCCACTTTTACTCTTCTCTCTTTGACGAGTATTTCCACGACTTTATCTACCTCTTCTCCTTTGGCTCCAACTGAGATTGCTATATTTCTTGCGTGGAGTGACATGTGTCCTCTCTGAATTCCCTCGGTGGCTAAGGCTCTTAGTGCTGCGAAATTTTGAGCTAAACCAACTGCGGATATAATCCGTGACAGCTCATCAGCGGACTTAACACCGAGAATCTTCAGATTGACTTTTGCCATCGGGTTAACGGATGTTGAACCCCCTACTATACCTACCGCTATCGGGATCTCTATTGTTCCAACCAAGTCTCCCTTTTTGTTTTTCTCGTAGGTTGTTAATGGCTTGTATCCGTTTAGTGATGCGTAGGCATGAGCACCTGCTTCGATTGCTCTGAAGTCATTTCCTGTAGCAACTACAACCGCAGAAACTCCATTCATTATTCCTTTGTTGTGGGTTGCACATCTGAAGGGATCTGCTACCGCGAATGCGTATGCGTTGAGGATTCCATCTACGACCTCTTCTCCTCCAATGGTGTCCCTGTCAAAAATGGCATGGGCTCTTGCGATCCTGTAAACTGCGAGATTTGATATAATTCTCAGGTATACCTTTCCTCCTGTTATTCGCTCAATCATCGGTGCTACCGCTTCAGCCATGGTGTTTACCGCATTAGCACCCATTGCATCCCTAACATCGACTATCAGGTGAACAATGAGCATCTTGCCTCTGGGAGTGTCTATGACTCGTGCCTCGACATCCTTGCACCCTCCACCCAAGGACATCAAGATACTATCCTCCAAGTTTGCCTTCTCTATGATCTCCTCTTTGTGTTGTAAGACTTGTAATCTTGCAAAATTAGGATCTGGTAGATTTGTAACCTGAATTTGACCGATCATAAGCGGTCCTGTTGATGATGTCGTGAAACCACCTTTAACCCGTGCCATTTTCGCAGCATTACTTGCTGCGGCAACAACACTCGGCTCCTCAATAACCATTGGAATTAGGTAATCCTTACCGTCAATTAGGAAGTTGGTCGCTATGCCGATGGGAAGTTCGAATGTGCCAATCACATTCTCTATCATCCTGTCTGCGATATCCATCTTTAGACTTCCTGTGCTTGATAGGATGTTTCTCTCTTCTTCTGTCAATTCTGCAAAATCAGAAACTATCTTAAGTCTCTCTTCGGGAGAAAGTTTGTAAAAGCCCTCTATTCTCGAAGACTTCATGAAGTGAATTAGTAATTCGTTGATTTAAATTTTTCCCAAGTCAACTAACGAACTCCTTGGTGATCTTGTCGATTTCCATTCTCCTGATGTATCTGCTTGCAGGGATAAGGGAAATTGCTAAGATAATGAAAACAAGGGCTATGGAGATGAAGTAGGTTCTCGGGTAGATCACCGGGGGAAGATAGTACAGTTCGCTCTCGAAGGATTTGAAGAATAGATTTGCCAGAAGTAGACTCATCGGAATGCCTATCAAAATCCCGACAACGCCTATGACAAAGCTCTCCACTGCAATCGTGACTAAGAGCTCTCTTGCTGTGTAGCCAATCATCCTCAGGGTCGCAATTTCCCTGCTCCTTTCGAGAAGGTTAATTGTTGTTGTGTTGAAGATGGATGCAAATCCGAGAGAACCACCGAATAACAGAGAAAAGAATATGAAAACATAGAAGAAGCTCATAAGACTCTTCATGTCTTCCTCGAGACCCTCAACAGAGTCCACCCTTAAAACATTGTCGTAGCTCTCAATCAGGTTTTTGACCCTGTCTATCTGTCTATCTTCAACCTTCAGGATTATCTGGTTGAAGCCTTCTATCTGTAGAATTCTTTGAAGCTCATCGAGGTCTGCAAATCCGTAGGGGGAGAGGATTATCTCCACAACATCGTACACCTTAGCCTTCCTAACTCCGTATTGAGTTAGGATATTCACATTCTCTCCGCTCGAGATGCTGAGGTTCTTAGCAATCATTTCGGGCAGTATTATTCCTTCTGGAGGCATCAGGTGTATTCTGCCTTTGCCGTCAAATATTCGGTATAGATCTTGGTTTTCCATGCCTATTATACCCAATGCTTTGGTCTCTCCATCTTTTCGAATCAAAAGGTATGTATTCAGAATGGGGTATGCAGATTCAACTCCCTTAATTCTTTTTATTTCCTTCAGGAACTCGTTGTCTGCATAACCTATCAGTTTTACATCGAGATCGTAGTTCATGGACTTTTTGAACATAAGATCCATAGAGAAATCGACGGAATCCACAAAAATCATGGATGTCATGATAAGCATCATACTCGCGACGACACTGAAGATGGAGTATAATGTTCTCTTCGTATTTCTGAAAAGGTTTCTTATGGAGAATTTTACGAGGATCTTAGCTCTTAAAAACCTTTCTATGTATTTTTCAATGATCGACTCCTTTTTTGTCTCTATTATGCCCCTCATTACTGTGGAAATCTCTATCTTTGAGATGCCTCGCATGGCAAAGTATCCTGAGACAACCGGTGTTAGAGATGCAAGAAATCCAACAAACATCACTTCTAAATGGATTTTGGATATGTAGTAAGGCAGATTTAGTATGGAGGTGTACTCTTTTGTTACTAAAACAGATACTAAGTAACCCGCTATTAAGCCGGAGACTCCTCCCGCAATGGAGATCATCACAGGATGTTTGATGTAGTGCGATAGTAGCTCTCTCCTCGTCATGCCAAGAGCCATCATCACAGCCATGTTCCTCAACTGCTCGTTAACCAATCTCGTTTGAAGCACATAAACTGCGAATACAGATATCAGGAGGAAGAAAACAGGGAAAAGGATTGCAAGTTGTCTGAAACCGTCTAAATCGAGTTGAAGTATCTTCTTACTCGGTTGGTTCTCCCCTGTGTAGTAGTTCGTAACATTGTACTCTTTTAAAGCATCCAGAAATCTCGTTAGCACCTCATCGCTGTCTCTGAAGGTTATAGCTTTTATCTCGTTTATCTTGTTTCCGTAGATTTTCTGAAGAATTTTTTCCGGGACATAGGCTATTCCAAGAGTTCTCGGTGTTGTAAAATATTCCCCTTCCTCTACAATCCATATGAATTCGGGACTATAAACAAGACCGCCGACCTTGAGATTTAGGGTCTCTCCATTGATTTTTACTCTGACTCGATCTCCCACGGAGATATCGTGGTAGTCTGCAAACTTCTTAAGTAATAGGATCGAGTTTGCGTCACTACTGCCCTCAACGAAATAAATCCTGTTTATCGCTTGTTTTTCTGGAAGAGAGATGAAGTACATCTCCACATCTTTGTCCTGAATCTCTACTGAGCCCTTAACCTTCAGTCTACCTTCGACACACAAAACACCATCAATTTTTCTGACCTCTTTCACGACATCTCTGGGTGATAGAGAGAATGAAACCGATACATCTTCGAAGTTAGATTCTTCGTAGAATTTTTCGTAGGTCTCCTTTATGTTCAGATATGCCATGTAGAAAGAGGAGAATAGCATGATGCCGATGAATACCAAGAATGTTATCGCGATGAACATGCCTTTTTTATCTTTTATGTCTCGTATGACCTTCAGATCAAGTAGCTTTGGCATGTCAATCCCTCGTTTTTAAAACCAAATTACTGATCGGCTTACCATTCGAGTTCATCAGCTTCCTTGGGTTCGGGGTTTTCCACGATTCTCTCTATCTCCCCATCTTTCAGGTAGATTATTTTGTCAGCCATCTCGGAAATTACGCTGTTGTGGGTTACAAGAATGATTGTGATGCTCTCTTTTCGGTTTATCTCTCTCATAACTCCCAGAATCATCTTGCCCGTTTTGAAGTCAAGGCTTCCGGTCGGCTCATCTGCTAAGATCAAAGGTGGGTTTTTAACGAGGGCTCTTGCAATTGCAACTCTCTGCTGCTCTCCACCGCTCAACTCTGACGGGAAGTGGTCAGCTCTCTCAAGCAATCCTACTGTGTTCAATACCTCGTCAACATCTCTTGGGTTTTCAACGAGTTCAGCGGAGAGCATCACATTCTCCTTAGCTGTTAAGGTGGGGATTAGATTGAAAAATTGGAAGATGTAGCCGATGTTCTTCCTTCTGTGCATGGTCATTTCGTATTCGCTCAGATTTGACACATCTCTTCCGTTAAAAATGATTCTACCTTTGGTTGGGTTATCTATTCCGCCTATGATGTTCAGCAGTGTTGTTTTTCCGCACCCGGAAGGTCCGAGAACTACAATAAAATCTCCTCTGTCGATTTCGAGGTTTATGCCTCTGAGGGCGGTAACATCTACCTTTCCCATTCTGTAGATTTTCCACACATCTGTTAGCCTCAGGATTTTTTCCCTATTCATGCTATTCTACTTGTCTTTTTACACTTTTACACTTTTAAGTCAGGTTTCCTTTTCTCACTATTTTTTACTCATCCTTCTTTTAACGAAATATACGATTGTGAGTGCTATTAGGACTCCAAAACCGATTAGAATCTCTGGATTGCCTTTCTGGAATACATAAATGCTGAATTCCTTTTCTTCTTCGTATTTATCGAATTTCTCATCCATGTATGTTATAATAGCCTTCATCGTCATCTCTCCGTTCTTGTTTGCTATCAGATCGAAAGAAGCTGTAGCGGAATCTCCACTTTCGAGAGTGCCGATGAAGTAGGAGTTCCTTCCTTCAATACCTTCTGGCAAGATTAATTTCACTGAAACAGCTTTTGCGGATTGTTTACCACTGTTTTCAAGCTGTAGTGATAGTTTGAAAGTATCCCCGGAGTACACGGTTTGAGGTGAGGTGTATACACCTGCTAAATCTATGCTTACTCTCCCTCTCTCACTAACAAAGAGGTTAAAACTCTTTTTAATCTCTTTACCGTTGTATTTCACGATTATCTCGAATGGAAAACTTCCGTATGAGCTTCCACTTTTCATAGCGAATGAAATCTTCCTGCTTTCTCCTTTTCTCAAGTTTCCGAGTATCTTCTCCCCCTCTCCGTCGAATCCCTCGGGGTGTTTCAGGAACACCTTCAGGTTTTTAGCGGTATCATATCCTGTGTTCTCGAGGGAAAAATGCATAGTGAACTCCGAATCCGGATATATCCTCTCCGGATCAACTCTGTCTATTGATATCGATAATTCCGGTTCTCCGAGAACCTGAACCGGAATCGGAATTGATTCGGAGTAAGAATTGCCGAACTCATCGTAGAATGTTATTTGCAGGTTAAGCTCGTACAGCCCTTTTTCCAAATCTTTATCAGCCTTCATTGTGAAAGAAATCACTTTCTCGTCTTTCTCCATCCATTCGCTGTAAAATTGTTTAGCTTTATCTACTGAGAACCCTTTCGGGGTTTGAACAGAGATTGAAACATCCTTAGCTGTTCCACCGTTGTTCTTAACCTTCACAACCACATCTTTGGAGGAAGATGGCATCAAGGTTATATTGCTTTGAACAGTGAAGGATGGCCTCTCTACAACCCTTATGACGATGGAGTTTCTGATAACTTCGGACAGATCACCTTTTATCTCGACTTTCAGCTCATATAGCCCCGAATTTTTTGCTCTGAGCTTAAGTTCTGCAATTGCAGTACCCTGTGGAACTTTCCCGAGGTTTATGTATTTCTGGGAAACCTCGCTTTTACCATCCACAATCGAGAGGTCCTTCTCGCTCTCCGAGATGTACATATCGACCTTCGTGATATCGGTTCCTGCGTTCTGCACGTACAATCTCAAAACAAAATCTCCCACTGTTGGATTCTCAGGGATTGTTTGGTAGGATATGTTTAAGGGCAATGCTTTTGAGGGACAGATCAACAGCAAAATACCCAAAAGAATGAGGTATTTTCTCATATCTCTACCTCCTTTAGTTTCTTACATTCGACTATTTCAAGAATTAATTTCTTGTACGATTCTAAGTCTTCGAAATTGTAGAAATAGTGATAAAGGGATAATCCATCGAGCATGGCGCAAATGACGATTGCAACCTTCTCACTATCTTTAAAACCCTCCTTTACGAAGAGAGGTGCTATGAGGTCATTCATGATGTCAACGAAAAGCTCTCTGAATCTGTCGAACCTCTTGCTCCTGACGATCTTCTCCATCGTGTATATGAAGAATCCTATTTCCGACTTCCTTTCATCGAGAATTTGAAAGCTTAGGTCTATCAATTCTTCAACGCTTCTTATCTCTCCTCCGAACATCTTTTTAAATCCGTAATATGCGGTCTCCTCGATTAGAGAATCCTTGTTTTTAAAATAGTAGAATATCAGGCTTTTTGAAACTCCCGCCTCTTTTGCTATCTCTTCAACCGTTACATCGTAGGGTGGCTTAGTAGTGTATAGTTTGAATGCGGACTCGAGAATCCTCTCTCTCATTATGACTGACTGGTCAGTCAAAGTATTTAAGGTTTGTGTAGGTCTTGGCAGAGTTATTATAACCTTCATTTAGGCTCGTGGTATGTGTGGTGATGCCAGTCCATTTCAGAGAAATACAACAAGTGGTTTTTGAGAAAAGCTTTTATTTGAGAATTTCACCTTTTCCATCAATGGTGGTTAAGGTAATTAGATGTCCATCATGTGGGGAAGTTCTCGAGCTAACAGATATGTTTGAGGGCATGGAAATTCATTGTGAGCTATGTGGATTGGTTCTCATAGTTAAGGATGATGAGCTTCTCGCTCTTGATACGAATGAGGTTTACTCTATCGACAGCCTTGCATTTGAGGAGGAAGAAGAGGAGGAAGAGTTGGAGGAATTTGAGGAGGACTACTACGATTACGACTACGATTATGAGGAGTAATTAAAAAATTATTTCAGTCTGTTGTACCAATCTACCAAGATTTGGAATTGCTCGTGTGTGTTTACGACATCCGTGTCCATTGGACTTTTGAAGAAGAATCCAAGCTCTTTTACCACACCGTACTCTCCTTTCTCCTTTGCAAACAGCAAAAATCTTGCTATGTCCAATATCAGGGGAGATGCGACAATCGCATCGATTGCATCCCAGATGAAATAGAACTTCATCGGAGTGCCGAGGAATCCTCTGAAGTGTATGAAGTCGAACGCCATTTTGTTGTCAACGAGGCTTGGGAAGTACTCTATCTCCGTTATGCTGTAAGGTGACTCCCCCACTATTTTCTCCAGAACCTTGTCCTTGCTCATAACTTTGCTCTCTTTGTTGTCTCTGTGGCTCAGCACCTTTCCGTCGAAGTCACCGAGTATGTTGTAGCCCATCCATCCGAGTATCTTGAGATTCCGGTAGGCGAACATTGGAGCTAAGGTGGTTTTAACCAAAGTCTCACCGGTTTTACCGTCGTTTCCTGCATGAGGAACTCTGTTCTTTAAAGCAAGCTCCTTCAGTGCCGGTATATTTGAGCCAGCACTTGGTGTGAAGTTTGCATACGGCAAACCGAGCTTTAGAGCACTGTATGCGTAGAGCATGCTTGCGGAGATATACTCCCTCTTGTCCTCGTCTATGGCTCTTTCGAATCCGTCGAGGGAACCGTGCACATCGTTGCTGTAGTTCGGAATCGGCTCTGTAGAGGCTATGTTTATGACTACTGTACTATCATCCGCGAACTCCTTCATGTCCGAAGCTATTCTGTCTGCTATCTCCCTCAGGGTTAATCCCTCGTCTTCCAAGGTTTTTATCTTTCCAAGTTCTGCAAGACCGCTTCCACAGTTAATGGCGGTTCCGGGTTTTGCAACTATCTTCTCGAGTTCCTCCTTTACATTTTCAAGAAAATACCTGTCAAAGTGTCTATTCAGCTCCCAGTGTTCGAGAGCTGCATCATAGGCATTTTCCTTCATTCTGATCTCATGTCCTCCAAATTCGAACTTTTTCGTGAAGTTTTTACCTGAATCAAAGTGAGGAAGTTCTGAAACAAGCCCGGTAAAATCATCGTAACCTTTTTCAATGTTCTTTGCACCCACCATTGCAGTGGTGGATACAATACCGTATGAACCGATAATCCAGACCCTCATAAGTCACACACCCCGTCAATCTTAATTTCCAACAGATAATCAATCATTTTATCATCTCAGCATTCTGAATAAATAACTTGCTGTTCCCGAGAGTAGTTTGAGATAGTTGATTGACGAAATTGATTTCGATGATTTTCGATAAATTTATAAATTAGGAATCAATCTTTCATCCATGGATGATGCGTCAAGAATGCTCATTGATAAGATTTCAGGTGATATAATCTTTTCCAACAACCCGGGGAAAACGATTAAAAAGTGGAGAAACATTTTTGAAATCTCACAAAAGGATCTTTCGGAGAAGCTTGGGGTCTCACCATCCGTTATAAGTGATTATGAAAGTGACAGAAGGAAATCTCCGGGTATAGCGTTTATCAGGAGGTTGATTGAGGCATTGCTTGAGCTTGATGCGGAGAGGGATTACAAAACCCTGTCCAAATTCAGAGACTTTCTTTACGGATTCAACATTGATGTGATAATTGATATGATGGAGTACGAAAAGCCCGTACAGTTCAGGGAGTTCATTGATGTGATAGATGGCATTCCCGTGAATGGCTTTGAGAAGGATGTTAATGGTCATACCGTTATCGACAGCATAGATGCAATTCTCAAGCTAAACGCCTACGACTTCTACAAACTTTACGGATTTACATCTGAGAGGGCAATGATCTTCACAAAGGTGTCTTCTGGTAGATCTCCTCTTGTTGCTGTGAGAGTTGCGACATTTAAGCCGTCTCTCATTGTTTTGCACGGCTTAAAACCGGAAAGTGTGGATAAGATCGCCATCAAGATATCTGAAGTTGAAAAAATCCCGTTAGTTGTATCTGAGAAGCCTGTAGATGAGATGATAAGAAGCCTGAGGAGGTTTTTAAGATGAGTTCTGTCGGGATTGTATCTTACGGAACTTACATACCAAAATTCAGGATAAAGGCTGAGGAAATAGCCAAGGTGTGGGGAGAAGATGCAGACAGCATCAAAAGCGGACTTGGAGTTCTGCAAAAGAGCGTTCCGGATCTTGATGAAGATACCGCAACGATTTCAGTTGAAGCATCGAGAGAGGCTATTAAAAGAGCTAAAATCGATCCCAAGAAAATAGGTGCGATTTTTGTCGGTTCTGAGAGCCATCCTTATGCTGTAAAGCCAACAGCAACAATTGTAGGAGATGCCATAGGATGTGGTAACTTTTTCCACGCAGCGGACTATGAATTTGCATGTAAAGCAGGGACTGCTGGAATTCAAACATGTATTGCGATGGTAAAGTCTGGGATGATTGAATACGGGCTTGCAATAGGGGCGGACACGAGCCAGAGTGCTCCGGGAGATCCGCTGGAGTATTCTGCTTCTGCTGGTGGAACCGCGTTCATCATAGGAAAATCACCCATCGCGGAGGTGGAAGCGACATTATCCTTCACATCAGACACACCTGATTTCTGGAGAAGAGAAGGACAACCGTACCCGAGTCATGGAGGTAGATTCACAGGTACTCCAGCCTACTTCAGACATGTTTATACCGCAGGTGAGAAGATAATGAGGGAGAATGGCTATAAGCCGGAAGATTTCGATTATGCGGTTTTTCATCAGCCGAACGGTAAGTTTCCCGTTAGAGTTGCAAGGATGCTCGGCTTCAGGAGTGAACAGATTGAACAAGGGCTTGTTGTGAGAAAGGTTGGGAACACGTATTCTGGATCATCTGTTCTCGGTTTCTCCGCGATTCTTGATGTAGCTAAGCCCGGGGACAAAATATTGCTCGTATCTTTTGGATCGGGAGCGGGAAGTGATGCATTCATCTTTGACATTACTGATAGAATAGAAGAGTTTGAAAGAGAGCCAAAAGTTTGGGATAAGATAAATCGGGGAGTTGAGGTTGATTACAGCGTGTATCTGAAGCTTAGAAGAAAGATAAAGATGAAGTAGGGAAAAGGTGATTGCTGTGGAGAAGGTTGCGATTATTGGTGTTGGTCAGAGCGAATTCGGTGAGCTTTGGGACAAGGGGTTTAGGGAAATTGTGCTTAAGGCTGGGATAGAAGCAATAGAAGATGCGGGGCTGGAGGGTAAGGAAATAGAGGCAATGTACATCGGGAACATGAGTGGTGGCAGATATCTCGCTCAGGAACACATATCCGCATTGATTGCAGACTACTCTGGACTTGCAGAGCTCGGAACCCCATCAACAAGGATTGAAGGAGCTGATGCAAGTGGTGGTCTCGCTTTGAGGCAGGCATACTTGGCTGTAGCTTCGGGAATTCATGACATTGTGATTGCTGCAGGAGCGGAGAAGGTTACGGATGTTGCGAGTGAGATGACAACAGACATAATGGCATCCTCTGCGGACAGGGAGTGGGAGGGGTTTGTAGGTGCAACCATTCCCGCTCTGTTTGCCTTGATGGCTAAGCTACATTTCGAGAGGTACGGCACCACTTCTGAGGATTTGGCTATGGTTAGCGTTAAGAATCATAAAAATGGAGTTTTAAATCCTAAAGCACAGTTTAGAAGGGAGATAAGGGTGGAAGATGTCCTCAACTCTCCTCTCGTTGCGGAACCTTTGCACCTCCTTGACTGTGCACCCCTAAGTGATGGAGCATCAGCGGTAATTCTTGCCAATGAGAAAATCGCAAGGGAGTACACCGATAACCCTGTTTTCATCAGAGCATGCACTCAGGCAAGCGACTATCTTGCGGTTCAGAACAGGAGGGACATAACAACGATGGAGTCCGTTAGGAAGGCAAGCTCCCTTGCATACAGGATGGCAAAAATCTCTCCTGAGGATGTGGATGTTGTGGAAATACATGATTCGTTCACAATAGCGGAGATCATGGCTTATGAGGACCTTGGATTTGTTGAAAAGGGAAAAGGAGCGGAGCTGATAAGGGAAGGCATCACCGAGCTTACAGGCCCCCTTCCTGTAAACCCAAGTGGTGGATTAAAAGCATGTGGTCATGCAATAGGTGCAACCGGGATAAGGCAGGCGGTGGAGATAACACTTCAGCTTAGAGGTATGGCTGGAAAAAGACAGGTTGATTGCGAAACAGGTTTATCCCTTAATATTGGTGGAACGGGAGCAACCGCGGTTGTAACAGTGTATGGGGTGAGATGATGCTTCCAAGGTTTTGGAGAAAGATAAAGTACAGATACGATATTGTTGGGACTGTCTGTGAGACGTGTGGTTCAAAGTACTACCCGCCGAGGAACTTCTGCCCCATCTGCAGAAGAAAAAGCAAGATGAAAGAGGTAAATTTCGGGGACAAAGGAGAGGTCGTGAGCTACACGGTGGTGCATGATACGCCTGAAGAGTATAGGATGATGAAACCATACATAGTCGCACTGATAAAGCTTGATGGTGGACCAACAATAACTTCTCAGGTTGTATGTGATGAGAGCGAGATTCACATAGGCATGAGGGTCAAAAAAGCCTTCAGAAAATACTTTGAGGATGGAGAAGATGGAATAATTTACTACGGAACAAAGTTTGTACCGGAGTCGTGAGAATTCCAATTTTTTATCAATTTGTTTTGAGAAAAACTTCAAAATCATCAGAAAAAATTGGGAAAATTAAAAATATTTTAAAGTCCTTAGCTTCCTTATGGGTGAAAAGTTGGATGAACTTGATATTAAGATTCTTGTCGAACTGCAGAATGATGCTAGGAAAAGTTTGAGAGAGATTGCGGAAAAACTTGGTGTTGCTGAGGGAACTGTTTACAACAGAATCAACAAAATGAGAAGGATTGGTGTTATTGAAAGGTTCATTCCGGTCATCAATCATCAAAAACTCGGTTTTAATCTGATTGCGGTCATTGGTGTAACCGCTGAGGGAGGATACTTGGTGGAGATCGAGAAGGAGATAGCGAAGGAACCGAATGTAACCGCTCTCTATGATGTTACCGGTGAGTTCGATATGATGCTCGTCGCAAAGTTCAGAGATAGGGAAACTCTCAATGCATTCGTTAAGAAAGTTGCGGGAATGGAACATGTTGTGAAAACATACACCATGATTGTGTTGAATGTTGTGAAGGAAACGCATGGTGTAGATATAGAGAGAATATTTCTTGGTTCGGAGGACATAAAGACTCTAAGGCTGGAGGATTAACACTTTTTTAAAGTTTTGAGATTAAGACTGAATGGGGCGGATGGAAGGCTACGAAACCGCACGAATAAAATTAAAAACGCAATTTCATTTCATCCAACAAATCATTAACCGCTTTTTTAACCGCCGATTCGGAGTTGTATTTTGCTCTCCACCCGAGTTTTTTCAGTTTATCGCTTGAAAGTAGCATTACTGGCACATCACCTCTCCATCCTCGTTTGCCCCCTGTGAACTCAAACTTGGGTGTTAAACCCATTGCGTTTGCGACGATTTCTGCAATTCTTTTCACTTTTATCTGGTCATCACTTCCTATGTTGAAAATGTTTACCCTCTCTTCACTTTTAAGTCCATAAAACATCGCTGAGATGCAGTCGTCGATGTAAACATAGGATTTGTTCTGCTCTCCGTCGCCGAGGATCTCCAATCTCTTTGGATCTTTTTTTAGTTTCATGATAAAGTCGTATATCACTCCATGCGTGCTTCTCCTGCCTATGACATTTGCGAATCTATAAATCCAGCAATTCATGTCGAATGTATGGCAGTAGGATGAAATCAAAGCTTCACAGGCGAGTTTTGAAGCACCGTAGATGGATATCGGGTTGGTAGGGTGGGATTCAGGGGTTGGTATAACCTCAGCCTCACCGTAAACCGTTGATGTTGAGGTGAAGATTATTTTGCTCACCTTGGCCTTTCTCATCGCATTCAGAACATTGAATGTCGCTTGGATGTTATTGTGGTATATCTTTTCGGGAGATACCGAACCGACCCTGACATCGGGGTTTGCTGCGATATGCCAGACCTCCTCAACCCCCGAAAAATCGAGTTTTTCGGCATTTAGGAGATCAAGCTTGATAAACTCTGCAGAGCTGTTTATGTAGTCTTCTCTACCTGATGAGAGGTTATCGATAACCGTAACCTCTTTTCCTTCCTCAACCAACCTATCAACAACATGACTGCCTATGAATCCTGCTCCTCCGGTTACAACAACCCTCATATGGGTTGGTTATTTGCCTTGTATATACATCTTTTGTTTTGGTTTGCTTTTGCATTTGGTTTGACTCTGGGTTTGTCTCAGCACTACGAAAACGAAAAATTAAAGTTTCTGTTCAATGTTCTGCACAAACACCACAATACTAAAATATTTGGTAAACTAAACTCAAAATGTAGGAAAAATTTGAAGAAAAAGATTTGATAAATCATGGAAAAATGGGGTGATCAAAAATGCTTCCAAACCAAATGGTGAGAACTTTGATTGGAAAAATGATCAGGGTTGAAATGAAGGGAGAGGAAAGCGACCTTGTGGGGCGATTGGAGAGTGTGGATGACTACATGAACCTCCATTTGAGCAATGCGGTGGAATACAGAGACAATGAGAAGGTTAGAAATCTCGGACATATTGTTCTCAGAGGAAACAATGTCATCTTGATCCAGCCATACGAATAAGGTGTAATAGAGAATGGATACCAGAGATGAGATAATTCAAATTCTCGAAAAAAAAGGATCTATTCTTCAAAAAGATTTGTGGAAGGAGTTAAAAATAGATAGCAGTAAATGTTCAAGAATTTTGAGGAAACTCGAGAAAGAGGACATTATCAGGAGGATTGAGGTTGTTGTTGATGGAGTAAAAACATTCAAGATAGTCCCTGCAGATGCTGAAATAGAGGAAGAAAAGGAGGAAGACCTGAGTTTACAGGAAATAATGGAAAGAATGGAAGATTTGACGGGTCTTCCACCTTGTTTCGGTTGCAGAGAATTCGAGTGTGAGGCACAGAGCTGTATTAAAATGGAGGTATGGTTCCTGAGAAGGGTTCTGGAGTAAGTTAACTTCAGTCTTAAAATTAAAATCAGCTATAAAATTAGAAGATTTTAAAGGTCTTGAAGTTATTTTCTAAGGGCGATTCTCAGCTTTTCTGGGTCGTACTTCCAGTCTGGTGGAAGGATACCTTTTTCCTTGTAGTACTTCGAGAGTCTCCAGATTTTGGCTTCAATCAACTGTAAACCTCTCTTGTTGTGTAAATCCTTCTTGTGACTCTCCAGATGCTTTCTAAGGTTCAATGCCTTGTTTATCAGGGCTTTTAGGTCTTCAGGGTATTCTATTTTGACACCCTTCTCTTTGAGAAGTTGCACAAGTTTCTTGCCGGTAACCTGTCTTACGGATGGTATGCCGTATCTATCTCGCAGGATCATACCGATCATGCTTGGCTCGTATCCATCTTTGTATAACTCGATTATCTTCTTTTCAACTTCTTCTGGAGTGAGATCTATCCATTCGGGAGGAGAATCACGGTAAACCCTTTTTGATCCTGAGCTACCTCTTCTTCTTGCATGCATTCTTGCCATGAACATCACCTTTCAAAAACCAAGTTGATTGCAACTTAAAAACTTTTTGCAGTGCCTTAGCTTATGGTGGTGTCTCGCAAGGGCGGTATCGGAATCCGATGAAGATCTTGAACGGACGAGTTTTTGAACTCCGACGAGAGCGGTGTGGGGTGAAGAGTCAAGGAGCAAAAAGACAAATCAAATTAATAGTCGGCCTTATTATCTCTTCATGCAACCCTCCAAGCAAGCCAACATTTCAGAAATCTTCACATCGATACAGGGAGAGGGAATCCTTGCAGGGGTTAGGCAGTTGTTCGTGAGATTCAGGGAGTGTAATTTGAACTGCTACTATTGTGATACGAAACCAAGAGAGCAATGCACGGATTACACAGCCAAGATCATAATAAAAAACCCGGTATCTTTAAGCTATGTTAGGGGCAGGGTAGAGTCCACGGATAGAATACATTCCGTGTGTTTTACGGGTGGAGAGCCTTTGTTGTATGCAGACTTCATCAGGGCGTTGAATGTTGAAAAGCCGATATACCTCGAGACGAACATGTCACTACCTGAAAAAGCAAAGAAGTTGAGGTTTGTTGACTATGTCGCGGGTGATTTGAAGGTTAGAGAGAGTGGAATCTCAAATTACGATGATGTTTTGGAGAAAACGATAAAAACATTCAGAATTTTGAGGAACACATCTAAAAGAGTGACATTTTGCAAGATAATTCTTCCGGATGACTTCGATTTTGAGGAGATTATTAGTTCCGTAAGCGAAATTGATAAGTATGTGAGGTGCTTTGTTTTACAGCCAGTATATGGATGCGGGATTGAAAATATATTAAGATTACAGAAGGAGATGATGGATATAAAGGATACGAGGGTCATACCACAGATTCATAAATACCTAAAGGTGAGGTAGTAGAAGGTGTGTGGATATGAGGATGAGGATAGGTGTATCGGAAACATTTAGTTCCGCCCATTTCATACCGGGTCACTGGAAGTGTGGCAAAGTTCACGGACATAACTTTAGGGTGGAAGTGGAGGTAGAGGGGGAGCTGAAGGATGGGATGGTCATGGACTTCTACGATTTGAAAAAAATGCTGAAAGAAGTTCTGGATGAATACGACCACAGGCTGTTGAATGATATTATGGAGATTCCGACATCCGAGCACATATGCATGAATGTATTCGGGAGGTTAAATAAGAAGCTTGAGAGCAGGGGTTTAACGCTTGTGAAGGTTAGAGTTTTTGAGAACGAAGATAAGTGGGCTGAACTGTCCGGGCTGTGAGACGCTTGTTCATCAACCTATGGATGAGAAGAAAACCTCTAAAGCTCTTCTTCTGTGGGATACAAGGTTCTTTTCATCTCCCATCTCGGCAAATGTTCTGCCATTGTACAGGAAAATTGGATCATAGCCGAATCCGTGCTCACCTCTCATCTCGGTAGCTATCTCTCCCTCCACTTCTCCTTTGAATGTTTTCACATCTTTGCCATCAAAATATGCTATTACCGCAATAAATTTGGCTCGTCTGTTCTCGACACCATCCATGAGTTTGATTATTCCTTTATTGCCGATTGTTTTGAAAACATACGATGAGTAGGGTCCGGGAAAACCGTTCAGAGCATGTATGACGAGTCCACTGTCTTCAAGGAAGAAGGGCTTTTTCACTTCTTTGGATAGCAGGTCTGCACTTTTTTTTGCGATCTCTTCGATAGTATTTCCCTGTAGTTCCTCATACTCTATTCTCAGCCACTCGATCTCGTGTCCGTATCCTTTTCCTATCTCTTTAACCTCCCTGAACTTCCCCTCATTGGATGTAATGAACAGAAGCCTCATTTTTGCACCTCAACACTATCTTTTCTCTCTCGGCATGCAGATTATCTCCTTTATCTGCATGTCGAAGAAGTTGTTCATGTGAGCGGGGCGAAGAACAACCGCGGTATCCGCACCCCTCCCTCTGCCTCCTATGGATACGACCTCCTCTATCGGTATTGCTCCGCTATCCGATGCCATTATCGCTATCTCAACACAAACCTTTAGACCGTGTCCGAAAAGAGATCGAAGAGCCTCTGCAATAGCTTCAGTTCTTGAGACACCTCCAAGCTTTCTTGAAATACTCCTCTCAAGACCTGAGAGAATATGGGATTGCTTGACAAGGGTTGCACGCTCTCTTATATATTCTTCGGTCTTCTCATCCATGGAATCCTCTCCTTCTCTGTAGAATCCCCTGTGATATGTCACAACAACTGCATGGATGTCTTTGTTCTCGAGCATATCTATGAGTTTTTTGGCAGTATCTCCGGTAGAGGATGCAACCACGATATATCTCAACCCAAGTTCTTCCGCTCTTCTTATTGCGAGCCTTAGGGTCTCGTCGGTGTTCTGCTTGCCGGGTTTCTCAAAATAAAAGATATCCTTCCTCATTAAACAACCACCTCTACAGTATCATGAACAGAAATCCGAAGATCATTAAAACTACTGCGAGGATTGCGAGATAGAATGTGAGCTTAGCATCCCCGAATATGATGGGTATGGGACCGATCATGATTATGCCTCCCGCTTTAACTCTGGATTCCCTCTTCTCGGTTTGATCGTACTCTTCTTGTGTGTATTTCATTTTGTATCTGTCGTATTCTCTCATTTCGTATTTTCTTTCATATCCTTCGTAAGGTTCCTTTCCGTACTGTTCGTATCTCGTGGGATAGATCAGTCCAATAAAAACAAGGATCATCCCTATGAATATTAGCAGGTATCCGATTTCCATCATATCACCTTCTACATTACTTTCTGAGGAGGATGAAGGAAATGAGGTATATGATTATCCCGAATATCAATGCGTATTGAACGAACTCGGGTGACGATCCAAATCCGATCGGTATCGGTCCTATGAATATCACCCCACCCACTCCCACTCCAGCAGACTCAGAAGCAATTAATGTGGCTCCCACCATTATCATCGCGACTCCCAAGAATATCAATTCAATTCGCATGTTATATAGTAGGTGGGTTAGTTTATAAAACTGTTTCAGGTTTCATCAGCATTGACTCTGGTTACCTCCTCCCTCTATTTTTCTATTCTTCTGACCTCTTCTTCCTTTTAACTTCAATTGCGATACCTTTGGAAGATAAGACCATCTCTTCTCCAGACATGAATGCTCTGCCAACACCTATAACGAAGTCGTTCTTGAACACAACAACATCATTTGGTCTGATCCTACGGTCAGCATTCAGAACTCCTCCGGAGAAAATCGTACCAGATGGTTCGAAGTCGTCTATTTCAACACAGTATATTCTCTGCTCTGCAAGATATTCCGCGAGTGGGATATCTACTTCGAGCAGTCCGTAGTTTGTGTCAACTCTTGCGATTCTCACACCGTCTCTGTGGAACTCGAGTTTGGGATACTTCCCCCTAACTTTCACCCCCTCTAAATCGATCCTGACATCGTATTGGTACTTAAGCATGCTCTCCAGAATACGGAGATTTAAAAGGCTCAACGGGGTGGATAAATCCTCTGGTAGACCTTCAAGCTCTTTTCGTAGGTTTCTGAGCGAATCTTTTGATGTAATGCTTCCTGAGGCGGTGAATATTACCTCTTTGTCCTCGTCCTCTTCAACCGCCCTCTTCACAACCTCTTTGTAGCCACCCTCTACATGGGCTATTATCACTTCGAAGCCTCCTAAAAGCTTGGAGAGGTGTTTTGCAACAAAGTCAATCTCCTCATCACTCCAAACTCCAGTAACGGGGGTGTCGTAGTTGATAGCAGGATACAGAAGCTCAAACTCTCTCGGAACAACCAAGGGAGAGGATACGATTATCTCGTTCACCCTTGATATCAGTTTTCCCAAGCTGTTTCTGATAATTCTGTGAGTTTTTGATAGCAAGTAGGGTTTTCTCGCGGAGCACGGTAGAATTAGGGCGTATTTACTTTTGTGAGTGTAGACATTGCTCACCCTATTCAGAAAGTAACGAATTTCGTATCTGTCGAATGATTCCATCGTTGTGGGGAGCAACTTACTTTTTTTGAACTTGGGCTGAAGCCTCTGGTTGAACTCCTCAAATCTGTCAGCTACTCTCAGCATCACGGTAAGATCTGGGTTGAATTTTGCCTTAGCTTCAACAAAGTTCCGAAGTCTTTCCTCTCTGATCAGCTCTTTAATAAGCTCTGCCTGTTCGAATAGTTTGTTCGTGTTGTGCTCTCTCAGAAGACTTACAACATCATCATCTCCAGATTTGAGCTTATTGCATGCATTACACGAACAAGGGATGTACTTCATCTTATCATAGCTTAGAAACCCGTTTTCGTGGAAGTAGACCCTCTTGTGGGCAAGCATTATCGCCATCGAGTTATCGAACAAATCAGCACCTATGTAGACGAGGAATGGTAGATTTTGTGGTAATGCAAGCCCGGTAACAAGAAGTGGCTTGATGATGTTCTTCATTCTTAGATCTATCAGAAGCTCAACAATTTTTCTTGGAGGAAGTGCGGACAACCCTGTTGCAAGAAGAAAGCTGTTATGGGAATTAAATTTCTCGAATGTTGCAGAATCAAATTCTCTTAGGCTGTAGGGTACTAAGCCAAATTCAATCTTGCTTAAATCCTCCATTTTAAGTATAGCAGGAGTGATAACCTCTCCAACACCTTCAATCTCGATCTTTGCTATTCTGCCCCATCCATCTCTTTTGATAAGATATGTTGCCTCCTCGTTCGTTACTGTCATGTACCATCACTCACCGATCTCCAACCGGGCATTCTCAGGGAGTTTTATATTGTAGCGTTTCATGATCTCGATCCACCTGTTTCCCACCTTCAATGTAAACATCTTATCGCTGTGGTGATTGAGGAACTCAAGCAATCCGTTTAATGCGGTCAAGAATGCCTCATCTTCCATATTGTCTTCGTCGGGAATCTCCGCGTGTCCCGCAGGATAAAACTCTCCGATTGAAACACCAAATGCTGGTATCAGCTTTAAATCTCCATTTTCAGTTGATATGGTGTACTTTTCCCTTTCAAGCTCGATGTTGAGGATCTTTTTCTGATGTCTTCTTATCGAGGGTCGGTAGAGCGTTTCAACACCCGTATAAAAGAATCCCTGCTTGGAAGACGGATCATATTCGTCAAGAAGGCTTATATAGTCCTTTATAGCTCTCCATCCTGCTACCAAATATGGATGACCTTTTATTCTGGTTTCAACGAGTTCGAAAAGCATTTTCTCCTTTATGGCTTGTTTTATTGTTCTGATCTCTTGAAAGGACACATACAGGTTGTGTTTTGCAAGTTCTATCTCTCTCTCCTTTTTTGGCAGTTTTTTCATCTCTGCGGGAGTTATTGAACTGCAAACGGGACAACTGCAGGGGAAGTACTGTAGCTCGTCAAGTTTTTTCGTTCCATGCACACTAAGGTATCTATCATCCTTCGCATACAGAGCATAAGCAGCGGAGTCGAAGAAGTCGCATCCGAGGGCAACAGCCATGGCGAATACCATTGGATGCCCCGCACCAAAAAGATGGACTGGAGCGGTGGGTGGCAGGACAGACTTCGACTCCAGAATGATTCTTACAACATCCTGAAAACGATAGCTGTCGAGTAGGGGCACAACCCCCCCGATCGGATAGAAGTCCGCTTTCAATTTTGCTGCCAATTCCGCACTCTTCCTTCTTAAATCGGGATAAGTGGAGCCCTGAATCGGGGCAGAAATCAGTCTGTCATCTCCAATTTCGGAATGAATTTCTACAGCCTCTTTCTCCCTTCTTATGGTTATCTCAAGGTCTTTTTCCGCTCTATCTCTGCCACAATCTGGAGGTGAGGGGATGTCGAGAGGTACGACGATGTCGGATTTGATCTTATTCTGGAACTCGACTATACTTCTGTTGTTAACCTCAACATCCCCGTATACCAAAAGCTGATAGCTTCCACTATCAGTCATAACGGGTAGTTTACTTTCTATCAGCTCGTGAACACCTCTCTCCATAGCATATTCTCTTAGATCTGGGTTTCTGTAGATTATGTATGAGTTGGTTATCACGATCTCCGCACCGATCTTTCTCATCTCCTCAACAGAGATGAATCTTAGGTTGGGATTGATTACAGGCATGAGTGAGGGGGTTTCTACAACTCCGGTTGGTGTTTTTAGTTTCCCAATTCTTCCCATCGCATCTTTTTCGATTATCTCAAAGTTCATTATCCTACACTAAGGAGAGGTGGCTAAAAAATTTATTGCAGGGTGACGCAATTGCAAATGCATTGCAATTGTGGATCTTGAGATACCTTGAGCCAATTCGTGGCTAAATCCGAGTTGAACCTAAAAGAAAAAGATTAAAAGCTATCCGCATAACAACTCATCGTGGAAGTTTTCGTCCTCAGACTCGGGCACAGAAGAGATAGAGATAAGAGAATATCAACTCATGTTGCGTTAACCGCGAGAGCATTCGGAGCCAAGGGCATATACTTCAGCACGAGGGATGAAAGGCTCTTCAGTTCGGTGAGGGATGTGGTTTACAGATGGGGTGGAGACTTCTTCATTAGGCATGTCAAGTGGAGGGAGTTTTTGAAGAACTTTGACGGGTTGAGGGTGCATCTTACAATGTATGGGATTCCTCTGCTGGAGAAAATCGAGGAGATAAAAAAGCATGAAAGGATCTTGGTTGTTGTTGGAGCGGAAAAGATGCCGGCGGAGGTGTACGAAATATGCGATTTGAACATCTCCATTGGCAACCAACCTCACAGTGAGGTTTCCGCTTTAGCGGTCTTTCTCGATAGAGTTTTGGACAGAACTTTCTCCATCAAATTTGAATCCGCTAAATTGGAGGTACTCCCCTCCGAAAGAGGAAAGATCGTTGTTGAGAGAGAGGGAGAAGGAAAATCTTAGACGTTCCCGTAGTTGCTTTGTTGCAATCCAAAGTATGATACGGATACGCACGGTAAAGTATATATTAAATTCTATGTTAGACAGAGCATGGGTAAGGTAGTCCTTTCGTACTCGGGTGGGTTGGATACTACAGTATGTATCCCCCTCTTAAAGGAGAAGTATGGTTTTGAAGAGGTTATTACAGTTACGGTGGATATAGGTCAGCCTGAGGGTGATGTTATTGAGGCTGAGGAGAGGGGCAGGAAATATGCGGATAAGCACTACACTGTTGACGCTAAGAATGAGTTCGTCAAATCATTGTTCATGCTTATCAAGGCTAATGGTGATTATGAAGGTTATGTACTCGGAACATCGATTGCTCGCCCAATAATCGCGGAAAAAACTGTGGAAATAGCTAAGAAGGAGAATGCTGATGCAATAGCACACGGATGCACCGGAAAGGGAAACGATCAACTTAGGTTTGAGAACATCTATCTTCAGTACGGATTCAAAGTTGTAGCTCCGATGAGAGAACTTAATTTAACGAGAGAATGGGAGATAGAGTATGCTAAGGAGAAAGGTATCGATATCAAAGTTACAAAGGATAAACCTTGGAGCATAGATGAGAATTTGTGGAGTAGGAGTGTGGAGGGGGGCAAGCTCGAAGATCCGTCATACTTACCACCGGAAGAGATTTTTAGCTGGACTGTAAGTCCTGAAAAAGCACCGGATGAGGCGGAGTTCGTGACCATCGGTTTCGAAGAGGGAGTACCGGTATCCATAGATGGAGAAAAAATGGATGGACTAACACTCATTAAAAAACTCAACGAGATCGGAGGAAAGCACGGAGTCGGAAGGGTGGACATGATGGAGGACAGAGTTCTTGGGCTTAAAGCGAGGGAGAACTACGAACATCCGTCAGCAACGATTCTGATAACTGCTCACAGGGATCTTGAAAAACTTGTTTTAAGTAGGAGGGAGATCAGATTTAAGAAATTTGTTGAAGAGGAGTGGGCTGAACTAGTTTATTACGGTTTAACGAACGATCCCCTTTTCGATGCCCTCAATGCGTTCATAGACAAAACTCAGGAAAGGGTTACTGGTTGGGTGAAAATGAAGCTCTACAAAGGCACCGCTCAACCAGTGGCGAGGTTCTCGGAATTCGCTCTTTATAGCGAGGAGCTAACATCATTTGATACAACAGCGATCGATCAAAGAAAGGCTGAAGGTTACTCTGTTTTTCACGGACTTCAGGGAAGGCTTTACAGAGAGATAATGCGAAGGCTTGGTAAATAGCCATTAGCTCCTATTGGATCAATCTTTTCTTTTGCTCATATATCCACCACAACGAATGCTCTCCAACCCTTCTCCGTTCTCTCAACCCTGAAATTGTGCATTGTTATTGCCTTTGGCTCGGTTTTTACGAGTTCAGGAGAAATCTTGCCTCCGAGTATGAAGGATCTAAGGTTATACTCTCCATCGCATTTCTCTATCTTCACATCGATCTCCTTCCCCGCGAAAAATTCGGTATCCAACAGAAATAGAAGCTCGTTCAGCCATTTGTATAGTAAAAAGTCAATTTCAGTATCCCTCAGCTCAAGTTCCCTCTCCAGATCAACGGACAACCTCTCGAGGAAGATGAAGCTGTCGTAAAAGGCTTTAGCGGAGTCCTCGAAAAGCTCATCAATTGAGTCGGCGGTAACCTCAAAGGCTACATCTGCGGTATGGTCGAGGAGTCTGAAACCCATAAGTGTTATTCTTTAATCACCAATAAAACCATATCGATTGGATGGTGAATGCCATTTTGATTGTGAGTGGTATCACCCCTAACTTTTATTGGCTTTACAGTCTTTCAACTAACAAAAATCGAAAGAATTATTTGGTTTAATAAATTTCTTTCTTCGGTGATACGATGAAATTTGGAATTGAGTTTGTGCCGAACATGAAGTACTACGAGCTTGAATACTATGTTAAGTTGGCGGAAGACAGCAAGTTCGATTATGTGTGGATAACAGACCACTACAACAACAGAAATGTCTATTCTATGCTGACAATCCTTGCCCTGAAGACAGACACCATAAAAATAGGATCGGGGGTTACCAACCCGTACCATATAAACCCTGCATTAACCGCATCAGCAATAGCGACGATAAACGAGATAAGTAATGGAAGGGCGGTTCTCGGTATCGGTGCTGGAGACAAGGTTACCTTCGAAAGGATTGGGATTGATTGGGTCAAACCCCTGAAGAGAATGAGAGAGGCGGTTGAAATAATAAGGGAATTGCATGCTGGAAAGTCCGTGAAGTATGACGGAGAGATATTTAAATTCAACGGAGCAAGGCTTGATTTCAAGGCGGGAAGCGTTCCGATATACATCGGAGCCCAAGGACCGAAGATGCTCCAGTTATCTGCGGAACTCGGAGATGGTGTACTCATCAACGCATCCCATCCAAAGGACTTTGAGGTCGCAAGGGAGAACATCAATGCGGGACTTGAAAAAGCAGGAAAGTCGAGAGATGAATTCGATGTGGTAGCATATGCGTCTATGAGTGTGGATAAGGATAGAGATAAGGCGAGAAATGCATCAAAGATTGTTGTGGCGTTTATAGTTGCAGGGAGTCCAGATGTTATATTCGAGAGGCACGGTATCAGCATGGATGATGTACAGAATGTCAGAACCGCCCTCAACAATGCATTTACCAAGGGTGACTGGCCCGGTGTAGGAAAAGCGGTCACGGATGAAATGGTGGATACATTCTCTATCAGTGGAACCCCCGATGATGTCATTGACAGGGTTCAGGAGCTATCGAAAGCAGGAGTAACACAGGTTGTTGCGGGTTCGCCGATAGGACCGGATAAAAAGAAGTCGATAAAGTTGATTGGGAAGGAGATTATACCCAAACTTTAACAAGTTTCAATTTTCCTTCTTTATTGTATTTCTTTTTGCATTTTTCGTTTGCTACCACTATGTTTTTCTCTCAGTTTCAAATACTGAAAAGTAATCAATTAATTTTTTTATATGTATAATTTATGTTATAAGTTTGATATGCTATGGCATATCATTACAAAAATTTATATAACATGATAGATAATGTTATTCTAATGAAGGCATTTGTGATGAGGAAGGTTGGCGAAGTTGGATTTATGGATAAGCCAATTCCTGAACCCGGCCCTTATGATGCTGTTATAAAGACAACGAGGGCTCTGATCTGCACGTCAAATGTTCACGAGGTTCACGGAAGAGTTAAAGCAATGCTCGATAAGAGGAATGTGACTCTCGGACATGAGGCTGTAGGTGTGGTTTATAAGGTTGGTTCGCATGTCAGAGACTTCAAACCGGGAGATAGGGTCGCTCTTGGTGGCAAAACTCCGAATTGGCTCGATCCAATATCACAAACTGGGCACTCGTCTCATGCTGGAGGACCTATGGGTGGGCATGAGTTTGAGCTTAAAAGAGACGGAGTTTTTGCGGAGTATTTTCTTGTAACTCAGGCTGATGGAAACCTTGCCCACATTCCGGACTCGGTAGATGACGATTCCGCAGTTTTTGCCGGAGACATAATTACAACGGGGATTGGGGGGGCAGAAAATGCCAGAATACCTCCCGGAGGGATAGTTGCGGTTTTTGGAGCAGGTCCGGTAGGTTTGATGTGCATTGCTGGTTGTAGGTTGCTTGGGGCAGGGTATGTGATTGCTGTTGAGACCATACCCAAGAGAAAAGAGCTTGCAAAGTTTTATGGAGCGGACTTAGTCATAGATTTCAAGGAGGAGGATCCTGTTGAGAAGATACTCTCGATAAGTGAGAAAAAACTTGGAATTGACTCCGCTATTGAGGCTGTTGGATCACAAGTAACTTTTGAGAGCTGTATGAGGGTTGTTAAGCCTGGAGGGACTATCTCAAATGTTGGGTACCATGGTGGAAGAGAGTATGTGAACATTCCTGTTGACGCTTGGGTTGGAGGAATGTCCGAGGTGACGATAACTACGATAATGAGCCCTGGAGGAAGGGAGAGGCTTACAAGAATGCTTAGATTGATTGAAAACAAGAGAGTTGAGCCTAAAAAGCTGATATCACATAGATTTAAGTTCGATGAGATGGACAAGGGCTTTAAGCTTGTAGAAAGCCACGATCCAGATGTTTTAAAGGTTTTGATAGAGTTCGATTGAGCTTAGCCTAATTATCAGTAAAAATTATGGAAAAAGATATGTAGTATATTTTTAATTTTTCATCAATAATCGTGGAGGAGATGAATACAATGCAGGTGTGGAAAAAATGGTACCCGTATATCGGTTGGCCAGAGGATATAGAGGAACCATCCGAAACTCCTCCTGAAGTTTTGAGGAAAGTTGCAAAGGAACATCCTGAGAAAGATGCGATAGTTTTCTATGGGAATGTTCTGACCTACAGCGAGTTTTATAGGGATGTGTGCAGGCTTGCAAATGCATTCTTAGAGTTGGGGATGGGCAAGGGAGACAGGATATCTTTTTTCATGCCTAACTGTCCCCAATTTAATATTGGTTATTTTGCATGCCTGATGAATGGTATGATAACGGTTCACACGAATGTAATGTACACCCCGAGGGAACTTGAGTACCAGTTGAATCATTCCGGAGCTAAGGCGATTGTTACATTGGATGTTATGTACGACAGAGTTGGAGAAGTCTGGGATAAAACAGGTATCGAGCATGTGGTTGTAACATCTCTCAAAGATTATTTCCCACCATCCTGTCAGAGATTCCTTGAGTTCAAGAATGAAAAGGATTTAAAAGAGAAAGAGGGAGTACACCTGTTTACAGACTTGATAAAAAATGCAAGCTCGAAAGAACCGGAAATCAATGCGAGTGTGGATGATGTTGCATCTCTAACCTATACCGGAGGAACAACCGGACTACCCAAGGGTGCAGTATACACGCACAGAAACATAATGATTGACGCGGAAATTTTTACGATAATGTTAGATGTAAGAAAAGGTTCGGACGTCTTTTCTGGGTTGATGCCCATGTTCCACGGAAACGGCATCTGGAATTCGAACATGAATATATTCTACAATGCGTGTAAGGTTGTTCTATTCCCTTACTTCAACCCCGGGGATTTGCTTAGGGCTATCGAGACATATCGTATAACTCAGATACATTGTGTGCCAACCCATCTTGTAGCGATAGTAAACCATCCACTCGTTGAGCACTTCGATCTATCATCAGTTAGGGTGATAAGTGTCGGTTCCGCACCCGTTCCGGTTGAACTGTTAAGGAAGGTTAAAGAATTGATGCCAGATTGCACAGTCATCGAGCAGTGGGGTTTAACCGAGGCGGCGATTATTGGAACGAGCAATCCCGTTCACGGGATAATAAAAATTGGAAGTGCTGGGCTACCATGTCCATCGGTGGAAATAAAGATAGTTGACAGCGTATCGGGAGAGGATCTACCCCTTGGGGAGGAAAATGTTGGTGAAATAGTTTTGAGGAGTAAGAAGATAATAAAGGAGTACTGGAAAGATCCTGAAAGGACTAAGGAGAGCATAATTAACGGTTGGCTTTACACAGGAGATATTGGCTACATGGACGAGGATGGATATGTTTTCATAGTTGACAGGAAGAAGGACATGATTATTGCTGGAGGCTACAACATCTACCCTGCTGAAGTGGAACAGGTGCTGTACATGCATCCGAAAATAAAGGAATGTGCGGTAATAGGAGTACCGGATCCGTACAGAGGAGAGAATGTAAAGGCTTTCATTGTTCCGAAGGAAGGGGAACAGCTAACTGAGGAGGAGGTTATAGAGTTTGCGAAGCAGCATCTAGCTAAGTACAAGGTTCCGAGAATAGTTGAGTTCAGAGAAGAACTGCCAAAATCTCCAGTAGGAAAAATTTTAAGAAGAGTTTTGAGGGATGAGGAGAGGAAAAAAGCACAGAAAAGTGCTTAAACCTTGAATGGATGGAAAAGGGTGAATAGATGGTAGAAGAGCTGATTGAAGAACTCTATCGGAATTATTTGACCAAATCCTATCTAAGAGGGTATAAGATGGATGGCAGACTAGTCATTGGCACCCTCTGCAATACTGTTCCTGAAGAAGCAATCCATTCGTGTGGAGCCATCCCATCTAGATTAATTGGAAGCTCAAACACTCCATCGAAAATCCCCTCGTGGGTTTGTATATATGCAAAGGGTGTTTTTGAATCCGCGATAAGGGGAGAATTCGATTACATAACCGGAATCGTAAGCTCGACATCCGATGATACGAAAATACACTTGTATTCAGCCATGCTGTTTTACCTAAAACCTGAGAGGCACTACCTAATCCAACTTCCGTATCAGAAGGATGGGGATGCAGAGGAGTTTTACAAAAACGAAATTCTTAGGCTATGTAAAAAACTTACGGGAAGTGATTTATCAGAGGACAAATTGAACAAGTCCATCTCAATTTATAACCGATTTAGAGAGTTTCTGTTTGAGTTGGATTCAATGAGAGGTGAGGAAAAGCCCAAGATAAGTGGTGTGGAGTGGATGAAGATTCTTCTATCGTCAACAGCTATGCTGAAGGAGGAAATCAACAAATACCTGTTGAAAATTGTGGAAGAGGCTAAGGATAGGGATGGAGTTGGTGATTACAGGATGAGGGTGCATCTCTCTGGAAACGACTTCTTCAATATTGAGTTGATTGAGACCATGGAGTCTATGGGCTTTGCAATAGTTTCGGATGATTTTTGTACCGCGGGAGGATACTATCCCGGATTTGCTGGAAAAAGCTTGGATGGGCTGGTAAGGAGGTATTTAAGTCAGAGTGCGTGTAACTTGGCATCTGAAAACTCCCTTAAGGAGAGGATAGAGTTCATAGAGTCCAAAGTTAGTTCTTCAAATGCTGATGGAATAGTGATTCTCCGTGACAGGGGGTGCGAGGTTTGCGGACATCAGTGCCCCTTCATCATGGAGGAGTTTCGAGATATTCCAACAATAGTCCTTGATGTAGATTCTGGTGTGACCGAGCAGTATCAGACGAGACTCGAGGCTTTTATTGAGGCTTACGGTGATTGATATGGATTGGAATCCTCTGGGTTATAAGAACCTCTACAGGGAGTTGTTCAGAAAGCATCTACAGAGACAGGAAGAGCTATTGAAGAAAGGAAACAAAACCGCATGGTTCTTCTCGTTCGCTCCGTCGGAATTAATATATGTTTTTGACATAGTTCCTGCATATCCGGAACAGTATTCTGCATACTGTGCCTCTCGGGGCTCCTCCTTGGATTTGATAGATGAATCCATCTCATCTGGCTACGGACACTTCCTTTGCGATTATTTCAAAACGACCGTTGGATCGATAATCTCTCCGGAAAAAGCTACAAAACCTTTAATGCCACCTCCGGACTTCATTGTAGACACCAGAGCTTTGTGCGTCGCACACCATGAGATGTCTGAGGTTTTTGCGAGGAAGTTTGGAATACCGAAATATACTGTAAACTACCCCTACTGGACTGAAGATTCGGTTAGGAATGTTGACGAGCTAACGAAGGAGGCGGAGTGGGTGGACCCTTACTATGTGTCCTACACTGTGTCTCAACTAAAAGGGCTGGTCAGGTTCTTGGAGAATGTTTGCGGAGAGGGATTGGATGAAGAAAGATTTAGAAAAGTTTTTGAGATCTCTGAAAAAACATCGAAGCTTTTAATAGAGATAGCAAGGTTAATGATGTCTAGGCCCACTCCGGGCAGTCAGAGGGAGATAGCTGATTTGGTGTTCCTCGGGTTTTTCGTTCTTGGAAGCGAATATGCTTTAGAATTTGCAGAAAAAGCATATTCAACAATTAAAGAGAGGGTGAAAAAGAAAGAAGGAGTATCTAATGAAAAAATAAGACTTCTGACATTTGGGATTATGCCGTGGCACTCATTGGCGTTATATGAGTACTGCGAGATGAAAGGCATGAATTTTCCATTGAACCTATATGTCAATGCATCACTTCACCTTTCGGACTCTTCAAAGCCGTTTGAAAGTATGGTCAGGAGATCACTTCACTTCACGAACTGCTCTTATGATTTGCTTGAATGCATTCTGAAGAACGCAAAAAGGGCGGAGATAGACGGGGCTTTATTGCTCGAGAACACGGGATGCAGAATCACATCCATGATCACCCGACCAATTGCGGATATTCTAAACGAGAATTTGGGAGTTCCAAGTCTGATTCTTGAGGCACCTCAATGCGATCCGAGAGTGATGAACATTGAGAGAGCTAAAACCCAAATAGAGGCTTTTGCTGAAAGCCTCATGTAGTTTTTGCTTTTTTCAAAAATTTAATCGGGAGCTTTTCGATAATCTTTCTCGAATACACCCATATACCCTCGGGAGCCAGTATTGCGACCACTATCAGGATTATGTATAGGATAACCTCATCGTTTATCGGGACAACATCGGAAAGCCCGACCATCCCTTTCAGCCACCAGTTCTTCATCAAGTATATCACGAAGCCCCCGATTATTGGACCGAAAAGTGTTCCGAGACCTCCTATGACTGCGGATAGAATTATCAGAAGCATGAGCGGTATATCGAACATAGAAGGGCCGACAGTTATTCTGTAGTGCACAACGCATGCCCCCGCTATGCCCGCGAAGAATGAGCTTATAACGAATGATAGAACTTTGTATTTGACGGTATCGATCCCCACCGATTCCGCAAGGGTCTCATCATCTCTTATTGCCCTGAACTTGTAGCCTATGGAACTTCTCACGATCAAATACATTATCAGAACAGATAGAACCATTGTAAAGAATGCTATATAGTACTTTCCTATGGAATCAACAGCTAAGGCCCTCTCCAATCCAACAGAGAAACCTTCCTCACCTCCAAAAATATCAGACCATACATATAGGAGTTGAATAAATACAAGCGGAAGTACCGCGGTCACAAGGGCAAAATAGTATCCTCTGAGTCGCAGTGTAATCACACCTATAATGAATCCAAAGAACGCTGAAACAACACCACCCATTATGATCGAGATGTAAATGGGTGGTGATGGAATAGCGGAGAGAAAATGGAGAAAAGTCCCCTCGAACCTCGATGGAACTTGAAGTAGTGCAGTTGTATATGCTCCGATTCCAACGAAAACCGTGTGACCGAGGTTAACTTGTCCAGTATAGCCAACTATTATATCCCAACTTACTACCATTATTATAAAGAGGAATGTCATACCAACGAGATACACATACGCATCCGGCAGGAAAAATGGTAGGGTTAAGGACACTATAAGTAGTATTCCGAGTGAGAGATATCTGATATCTTTTACCATCTTCAACCTCATTCTTCCACCCCGAACAAACCCGTGGGTCTGAAAATCAGTATGCTGATTATCGTTATCAACATCACAAACTCAGCCCATCTCGAACCGAGAAGAATTATCGTTGTGGTTATTATGTATCCCACAATGAACGACGCTATTATGCTCCCCCTGACACTACCCAATCCTCCGAGAATAACTATAGCGAATGCATAGATTAAAGATTTAACCGCAAATATAGGACTTGCACCGAAAACTTGGCCGAAAAGTAAGCCACCGATTCCCGCTAAGGATGCGGAGACGAACATTGTGATCATGAAGAGCTTTTCAACATCCATGCCTACGAGCATTGCAGCTTCAGAGTCTTGAGAAACAGCAGAAATCATTTTTCCAGTTCTTGTTCTGTTTATAAAATATTCAAGAAGTATAATTACTGCTATGGAAACGAAAAATGCTAAGATTCTTGTTTTGGGTATAAGCACACCACCTATTTCCATTGAGCCACTTACAAATGACGGTATGGAGTATCCGTGTTCTCCGAAGAGTAGTAGGAGTATCTGCTCGACGAGAAGTGCAAAGGCAAGGGTGACTATGATCACCATGACCTCGTGATGCCTTACGGGAGCCATCATAATCTTATACACAACCACTCCAAGGGCACCAACAAGTAAAATCGCGATGATGTATGATATGAATAAATTAACCCCCAAATCCTTAGCCAGTATGAAGCAGATGTATGCTGATAAAACGAAAAATGTACCGTGAGCAAAATTGAGTATTCTGCCGATTCCAAAAATTAGCGAGAAACCAGAAGCGGCTAAAGCCCAGATGCCCCCTGAAACCGCACCGTATACGAGTATTCTCATGATTAAATCTATCATATTTCCAATAACTCACTAAAAAAATAAAAAAATTTCGGGAAAAATCATTAAGAATTCATTCGGGATATGGGTCAATATGATACTCTTTCTCATCCGTAATTATTGTCAAATGTTAGCACAGAACAAATAATCTTTTGTTAGGGGAGTAAAAAAATTATAAAAAAATTTATAAAATATTTTTTATTTTGTAACCCAAGGTGGAAGCTTCAGCTCGCCATTTGCGACATTCTTGGGTGAGATTATGTACTGCTTACCATCCTGCCACTGGGCAATCCAATTCCTCACGAACTTATCGCCCCAGACAAGGGCGTGATTCTTATGCCAAGCGATCGTCCTCGTCAGAACGATTGGATTCTTGGTATCATGCTTTTCAAGATACTTGACAACAACATCTGGATCGAATGGGTTCTTCTCTCCCGCTTTCTGTGCCTCTTCTACCGCTATCTTATAAGCATAAACCGCATCATATGCTCCATAAGCCTGATGGGATTCTGGATAGTGTCCGTATTTTGCTTTATAAGCCTCAACGAATTTCTTACACATGTCTGTAGGACATGCGGTTACAAGGGCACCACCGTCATTGAGGAAGATCTCGTAGTTAGCCATACCATTTGTCTTGTCGTAGAATTGATAGTCTATTGCGGCGAGATCGTGTCCTGCGAGTAGTGCAGGAATCTTCAAAGTACCCCAAGCCTTAGCGAGAGCATCACCTGTTCCAGCTATAGCGAGTATCGGCATAACGAGATCCGCATTTAAGTCCTTAGCTTCAAGGAGGAGAGGCTCGTAGTCGGTATAACCCCTTCCAACCTCTCTATCTGCTACAATCTCTATCCCTCTCTTTTCGAATTCTGGTTTTAATGCAGCCATAACCGCATCCGTCCATATATGCTCATCTCTGATTATGTAAACTCTATCGACGGAATATCCACTCTCCTCTAAGAAGTCAATCATCTCTACCATGTCCCACGCGAATGTGGTACCGTTGTTCTGGCTTATTCTAAACCAATACTTATATTTATCATACTCCTTCTCAACCATCGCGGGATGTCCGGGGGATGACGCATCTGCAAGGAACACGGTTTTGGTCTCCGCCATGACCTCCATCATAGCGTTCATAACACCGCTACTGAATCCTCCGGTAATCATGTCCGCCTTCTCTACAGTGGCAAGCCTTCTAAACTCTGATGCGGCAGTATCCGGGTTTATTTTAGTATCCCCAACAACGAGCTTTAACTTCGCACCGAGAATACCGCCCTTGGCATTTATCTCCTCTACAGCAAGCATTGCAGCATTCTTCTCGGAAGAACCCTCTGGTAAAGCCATTGGCCCAATCACTCCAATCACAACTTCCTTCTTTCCAGCTGGTTGTGTGGGTTGCTGGGTACACCCAAGAAGCAACACTCCCAACAATACCAATATTAGCAATTTCCTCATCATTAATTGTAATTAATAGAAGTAATACTTAAATATTCCGACATTAAAACAATAATTAATGAAAATTATGGAAGTTGAAAAAATAACTAAGAAATTCGGTGAACTCGTTGCTTTAGACGATGTGAGCATTTATGTGAAAAAAGGAGAGATCCTCGGTATTATAGGACCAAACGGGGCTGGAAAAACGACTCTTTTCAACATAATATCTGGTGAAATTAAGCCAACATCTGGTAAGGTTATATTGAACGGGAAGGAAATCACGGGCATGAGACCAAGTAAGATAGTCTCCCTTGGGCTTGTGAAAACATTCCAGATAATGAGGGTTTTCAGCAACATGACTGTTCTTGAGAACTTTATTGCAGTTAGCCCGGATAGCTTGGAGTTAATGAAGGAATTTGCCCTCTGGGATAAGAGAGAGATGAGGGCTGGTGATTTACCTCAGGGTGAGTTGAGGAAACTTGGAATAGCCTTAGCGGTTGCAACCAAGCCAAGAGTCCTCCTTCTTGATGAGCCGTTCTCAGGTTTAAGCCCAAAGGAGTGTCTTGAACTACATAGAGTGATATCGAGGTTGAAGGAATTCGGAATTACTATGGTCATAATAGAGCACAAACTTAGAGAACTGTTCAACAATGCTGAGAGGGTTGTTTGTTTGAATGCGGGGCAGGTGTTGTGCGAAGGCACACCGGATGAGGTTGTTAACGATCCACGGGTAATCTCTGCATATATCGGCTCGGGGTGAGAGTGTGAAGGTGATAGAGGTTGAAAACCTCAGAGCGTTTTACGATAAGGCGAAGATAATCCACGGTATCAGTTTTGAAATTGAGGAAGGGGAGACTTTTGCCATCCTCGGTCCAAACGGAGCGGGGAAAACGACCCTCATTAAATCTATATGCGGGATTGTGAAGACCGATGGCAAGATAAGGTTCAGAGGAGAGGACATAACGTCTCTTAAGACCCATGAGAGGATAAAGAAGGGAATCGCTGTATGTCCTGAAGGTAGAAAACTCTTCCCCAACATGACGGTGGAGGACAATCTATTGCTCGGTTGTGTTGAAGGGAATGGACATGATAGGCTTGAGTTCGTGTACGATCTCTTTCCGAGGCTGAAAGAAAGAAGAAATCACATAGTCAAAAGAGCGAGCGGTGGAGAGCAACAGATGGTTGCTATTGGAAGGGCTTTAATGTCAAATCCAAATCTTCTGTTGCTGGATGAACCTTCTCTCGGTCTTGCACCAATTATTGTTGAAAAGATTAGGGAGTCTTTACTGAGGATGAAAGATGAAACAGATCTCTCCATCCTCATGGTTGAGCAGAATGTCAGGATGGCTCTTGAACTCTCGGATAAGGTTGCGGTTCTTGTAAAAGGAAAATTCGTAAAGGAGGGCGATAAAAGTACGATAGGGGATGTTGAAAAGTTGTATTTCGAGATATGAATTACCATTTTGACGGTTGAGAATGGCTTTGGTATCAGTGTATAACCAATGTTATAACCAATGTCGATACACTGATACACCAAAATCTTCAAATACAAAATTCAGGAGAATTAAACTGAGGGGCTCGTGGTCTAGTGGTTATGACGCCTGCCTCACACGCAGGAGGTCGGGAGTTCGAATCTCCCCGAGCCCACTAAAACCTTCTATTTTAAAAATCTGGATTTCTATGGGTTCACCAGTCCTAAAAGAAGTCAATAGCTTATCTATAGTCTCAGAAAAGCGATATTTGAAATTTTCTTTTAAAAATATATAATTCTCCTGTGAAATTCTGATATGCAAATCAACCTTTCTCTGGCTGTTTTTTGATGGTTGAAGATTCCTTAGTGTTGATTCAGAGTATGTTCCAACTTGTTCCATGTGGAACGTAGAAAGGCGAAAATTGTTAAAGGAATAGGAACAAAAAGAAGTTCACAATAAGTAAATATGAGGAGTTCGTAGGAATCTAATTTATAATCTTTTATTTATCCGTCGGAGAGTATCTATATCTATGCATTTCTATATTTATGTATTCTCCCTTCAATCAGATCAAAGTTGTTTCGAAAGCCCGAGAATCATCATCAAATTCTGGGTAGATTATTTTGATATTTTTTAATTAAGTTTCTAATTTTTTAGAATATAATAAAAGTTGAAATCATAATATGAGTATAATAATGTAAATTTAAATCAAAAAGTTAATAAAATATTAACAAAATCTTTTAGAAAGAAGGACTGGTGAACTGGGAAATGAAAAAAATTTTGATCGTGTTGACAATTCTGGCTCTAACTGTTATACTTCCGGTGGAGGCTGACGAATGGACTTTGGAGAGGATAACGAATAACCCATTGAAGAAGGACTGGCCAATGGGTATTACCGCCGATGGCACAAAAATCCTCTACATATCTGAAACTGATTATAACGATAACTCGAACTGGGATTTGGAGGTTTTTTTGACTGATTTGACTACTGGAAATACCGAGAGGATAACATACAACATCTATGGAGAGGTTTACGCGAGCATATCTGATGATGGAGATAAAATAGCTTATATCACAGAGAAGTTTGTGGATAATGGTTGGGGGATGTATGTTTGGGTAGTAGAGGTGAACTTAGCGAAGATGGATGGGAATTCGTGGATTTCCCGCTCTATTACATCTTTCGAGAAGAGCACATGTGACAAGCCATCAGTCAGGGTTGCGGGTGATGTGGTGGTGGTTGGATGCGGTAATGTCTGGTACCTCATGAATCCGTCTGGAAATGCATTGAGAGAAATACCAAGACACTATCCTTCCAGTAGAGTTTCAGGGGGTCAATTTGTTTATGTCCAGAATACTAAGTTCTACCAGAGTGAAAGCAATCTGTATCCGTCGGAGTTGAATGTGCTCGAGCTTCCCTACACCGCGGGGATAGCATACTCTGTAGGAGAGAACAGGTACATCGGCAGAAGTTTTGATGTGAGTTCGGATGGAGCAGTGGCATTCCTGAGTTTGTCGCTGAGAAGTCTTAACTACAGCGGGATTTACCAGTACGATGGCAATATAGTTGTGCATAAGTATGTAGGGTTTGTTAGACTTCCCTATGATAGGGTTCGAATAAGCGGAGACGGCTCGAAAGTCTTCTATCAGGGCTGGAACAACACCATCAACAACCCCTACAGCGTGATATATGAGGTATCTGACGGAAAGCTGGAACCCTTGAAGGAAGGGATGCTTCTGGCGGATGTTGATTACAACGGCAACAGAATACTGGTAGAACGGTACATCGCTCGAACGGGGCACTCTGATATCTTTGTGCTGACTCGATCCTCTCTCCAGCCTCAACCCGTTGACTTGAACTTTGACATCAATTTCATGCCCGCTATTCCTGCTGAAACAACCATTATGTTTCAATCCTCCGCTCTTTCCGCAAATGAGGTACAAATTCCTGTTAAGGTGAAAAATGCAAACGGTATCGGGAGCATGAACATAGAGCTGGAGTATCCTAACATTTTTGAAGCTGTAGATGTTGTACCGGGCTCTTTAACGCAGAATTCGCTTTTTGAGTACAACATAAAGAATGGAAGGATAAGTGTCGGGGTAGTTGATACCAATGGTATAACCGGAGACGGCTCCTTGCTTTATGTGAGGTTCAAGATTGTTGGAGGGAATTCTAACAACTCTGACATCTATGAAGAGTCAGATTACTTAGGAAACCCTCTCAAAATCAAGAAAACAGAGTTTGATTTGCCCTCAAAATTTGCAAACACTCATCCCCTCCTCATAAGAGAGGCTACGCTAAACAGCATCAACGGTTCGGATATTGAGGTGATAGTAATTAATGGCACTTTCAAGTTTCTGAAGGCGGAGGATGTAAGGAAGGGAGACATCAACGGGGATGGAGAGATAACGAGTGTAGATGCTTTAGCGGCTTTGCAGATGTCAGTTGGTATATTGGAGCCAGAATCTGTGGCGGATATGGATGATGATGGCAATGTTAGAGCAAATGATGCTATGAAAATCATGAAAATTGCAACCCAGAGAATGGTGGAGAAAACTTCTCAAGTACAGCAAGGGTTCAAACAACCCAAGCTTCCGCTGGGTGGATAAATCGCTTGGGATCGATTTCTTAGTGTTGATTTAGATGAGTTAAATTTGTGGTTGGTTTGCTGAACCCCCTCTTAAGCCTCCTCTTAATTTTTAAAAATCACACCTCATAGGTTCATTGGGTGAAGTATGTGATCCCTCCATCTTCGCCGTTTATTCTCAGAATTAACTTCTGACGTAGTTCCTGAGAGTCAACTCTGTCAACACTTAGTAGCAATACTATCGTAATAAGGTATTCTCCGGATTTCTTGGGTACGAACTCAAATATGAAACTCTTTTCATCGCTTGCAAAAATTTCAAAGCTGTAGAATGGATCGGACTGCAGTTCGAAGTCAACAGGCAATCTCGCAAGGCTTATTGTTCCGGTACAATTCTCGAATGTTATGATTCTTACGATTATTTTCGTTGCGGTTTCAGGCTTAAGTTCACCCTCTACATCGACGGCCATCTCTCCCAAATTCAGCGGGCGTGTCTGCCTCCCCCGCACACCAAGTCGTGCTTGTGCTCATTCCGGTAACCCGTGAAGTATATGTTTCTGTTTATACTGGAGGTATGGTTAAACCCTCGTAGTGTGAGTAGATACTGCTGTAGTCACCGATTTTTGCACGCAAGTAGATCCCTTTCTTGGATGCAAGTTCTACGGGTGTTATATCTCTGTTTTTTATCTTAAAAGAGTATTTTACTACATCGTTCACTTTAATAGGAGAATCTGCATCGATCGTGAATTGGGGGAGGATAAGTGTACCCCATCTCTCTTCTACGGTTTGCTCGCAGATAGAGGTTGCAGATACCGGGAAGGGGATGAATGCAGAGATGGCAAGCTGTATGCTTAAGATTACTAAAAACAAACGATGTTATCTCCTCTTCATATTCATTGCAAACCACCTTATCAACATTGTTAACTTTAAAAAGCTAAGAAAAAGCCAAGTGCTTAGTTCTTAGCTTGGATAAAGTTAATGTTAAAAAATATAAAATTTTTTGTTTAGAGAGTTTCAAAGCTTCTTTTTAATTAAAAATCTTTTGTAGCCAACGGAAGTGAGGGTTCTCAACCATTCATCAAGGATCAATTCCGCTTCTCCATCGCATGCGTTAAAATCATCTGCTGAAGCTGTAGCAATGATATCATCATCGTAACAAAGCTGAATTACACGCAAATCTTTTAAAATCTGGATTTTAAATGGAGGATCAAAGATAGTGATTCTGTCATTCTCGCAAATTGCCTTTTCTTTGAGGATCTTCTTTAAACTCTCAAAAGAGTCTAATATTTTTGCTACACATCTCTGTCTTTCTTTCTTGGATTGCATGCAATTTTCAATGATATTTTGATTACTTGAATTTTTCCGTGAGCGAATTTATCTGCTTTTGGTTTATGAGGTTATATTCTAAAATGAATATTCAAAGCCTCTGAAAAATCAGGGAACGAGAAAATTTAAAAATTGAGTAAGGCTTGGAAACCTCATGCAAAATGTTGATGTTGCGGTTGCGGGTGTTGGTGTAGCGGGAGCATTTCTTTTGAGAAGTCTGAAAAGTAAATTTGATGTACTTGCTGTTGATAGGAGGGAGAAGTTAGGTTATCCTGTTGAATGTGGAGAAATTATTCCTGTAAAAGAAGAAATGAAGATCCTCCTACCAGATCTTGATGATTACTCCATATTTGACATACCTAAGCTGTACGAAAGCAACAGAACAGAGTGTATAAGATTCATAGCACCCAACGGGAGGGAGTTCGTTTCGGAGTTCAAGATGCATGTTGTTAACAGAGATAGAATGATCTCAGAAGTTGCGGAGGAGAGTGGACACAGAATCCTAAATCCGAAGAAAATCATCTCTTTCAGTGGAGAAGAATTGAGGCTTGAAGATGGTGAAACAATCACCGCAAAAATTTTTGCGGGCTGTGATGGAGCAAACTCCAAGGTTGCAGCAGGTCTCGGCTTAAAGAGGCTCGTGAGGGTTCCAGCAAAGCAGTACCTGATGAAAAATGTTGAATGTGATGAGAACTCGATTTACATGTATGTCGGGAAAAGAATATCTCCCGGTGGATATGCATGGATAATTCCAAAGGGAGATGGGTTGGCTAATGTTGGAATAGGGTTTGTGAGTTCGAGGGCTGAAAGGGGTGACACGATTCGAAAGGCTCTGAAGAGATTTGTTGAGGAGCATCCGTACAGCTCTGAATACCTGAGAAAAGCGGAAATTGTTCAGGAGATAGGTGCGGTAGTTCCAGTTGATCTTCCCTACCAAAAGGTAGTGTACGGGAACACAGTTCTTCTTGGCGATTCCGCGGGAATGGTCATAAGCCATGTCGGAGCGGGAATTCCAACATCAATGGTTGCGGGAGAGCTTGCGGGCAGGATAATAAATGAGTGTTTGGAAGAAGATGATATTACGAAATTGTCCGAGTTCGATAGGCTTTGGAAGAGGAGCATGTTAAATCCGATTAAGAACGGATACCTCATCAAAACACTCTGGGACAGGATTTCGGAAACCGATGAAAGGCTCTCGAGGTACCTCTCCATTGTCAGTGAAAGGGATATGTGGAAGATTCTGCACAGCAAAATTCCACTAAAGCTGAGGTTGGCAACCTTTTTTATCCCCGTTCTGAATAGGATATTCTAAGGTTTTTTGTGCTGTAGAATTGGCTTTGTGTGGCAAGAATTTAACCCAACTAACTCTTAAACCCCAGCACATCATCCATTGTATAGATTCCCGGTTTATCTATTTTGTGCACCCATTTTACCGCTTTTATCGCTCCTCCCGCAAAAGCCTGTCTGCTACCTGCTCTGTGGGTTATCTCTATTCGCTCTCCATCTCCGAAAAAGTACACTGTATGCTCCCCCACAACATCTCCGCCACGAACACCAAATATCCCAATTTCATCTCCTCTAAGACTCATACCGCTCCTCTCGAGCTTTATTTCTCTGCGGATATCCATCTCCTCCAGCACCTTCTTGATGATCTCTCCAGCTCTTAATGCGGTACCGCTGGGAGAGTCTTTCTTAAATCGATGGTGTAGTTCGACGATCTCCACATCCCATTCGGGTAGATGAGGCGTAAGGAACTCGAGGAGTTTCCAGAAAAGATTCACTCCTATGCTAAAGTTGGGAGATATTACCGCAGGAACCTTTACACTCTCCTTAATCTCTCTTCTTTGTTTTTCGGTAAAACCAGTAGTCCCTACAACGAGTTTAACACCATTATTCGATGCAACTTTAATGTTTCTCACTGAAGCATCAGCGATTGTAAAGTCTATCAGGACATCCGCGGAGACTTTTTCGATGTTTTCCGATATCGGAACTCCCACTCTTCCAACTCCTGCAACCTCTCCTGCATCCTTTCCGACTTCCCTGATATCGAATGCCTGAACTAACTTCAGGTCTTTGTCCTCTACAACATTTTTCACCAGAAGCTTCCCCATCCTTCCCGCACAACCAACAACCGCAACGGAAATCATAAGAGATCAAGTGACTTTAGAACCTCTCTCACCTTCTCGGTTTTCTCTTTGGATAGCTCCACCAACGGCATTCTTGGCTTACCGGCGGAGAGACCCATGAGATTCATAGCCATTTTAACAGGGATCGGATTCGTATCGATGAAAAGAACATCAAAAAGTGGAGTCAACTTGTGATGGATCTCTCTTGCGGACTCAATGTCTCCCGAGATGAATTTGTTGTACATCTCCTTCAGTAGGTGTGGAGCAACATTCCCTGCGACGCTTATAATTCCTTTTCCACCCAGACACAGAATTGGAAAGGTGAGAAAGTCGTCTCCAGATAGAACGGTTATATCAACTGTCCTGATTATCTCAGATATCTGCTTGAGATTTCCGCTCGCCTCTTTTATGGCAACCACACCATCAATTTCCGATAGCCTCCTTACTACATCTGGTGTTAAGTTGATTCCAGTCCTTGAAGGCACATTATATACGATTATGGGGATTGATAGCTCCTTGCTGAGGGTTTTGTAATGCAGATACAACCCATCCGAGTTGGGTTTGTTGTAGTATGGAGTTACGAACATTGCAGCATCTGCACCAGCTTTTTCAACTTCTTTACCTAAGTATAGTGCCTCTTTTGTGGAGTTGGAACCTGCTCCGCCTATGACGGGCACATTCGAAACCTCAACAACATACTTAACAACATCTATATGCTCTTCATAACTGAGAGTTGCCGCCTCACCAGTTGTACCCGCGGGAACAACAGCATCAACATGCTTTTCGAGGTATTCCAAGTTCTTGTCGATTCCTCTATAGTCTACATTAAGGTTCTCATCAAAAGGCGTTACAAGAGCTGGGATAACACCCTTAAGCTCAAGCATACACATAACCTCTTCTTACTCTCCTCGTTATGTATCCCGCAACTCTGTTTCTGATTATCTTGCTGTTTATCTTTGCGTACTCCTCAACGAGCTTCTTATTATCCTCAAAGCTCTCTGTGAACACATCAGGATATTTTTTAAGAAGCTCGAGCGCAATTACCTTGATGTAGGAAGGCTTTACTGTACCCATATACTCACCTCCTGAGGATGAATTCATAAATCTTTATTTAAGCTTTGCGTAGTAAAATAGAATTATAGAATGGGGAGATAAAATTTAATTTTCGAGTTTGTCATATTAAGCTTTGTTCAAGCTCTTACTTCAATTTTTACTTCCTCCTCCTTATCCAATATGCTACCAACCACGAAGACAAGTGTGGATAGGGGTAGAACAACTACAAGGGGATCTATGACTGTCCATGGATATGGGAGTAGTGTATCCACTCCGAAAAGCCATTTACAGATTCCCAGTTCGGTAGCCTCCTTTGCGTGGATGAAAGTCAGGTAGAAAAGGGATGCAGAGAATCCGAACATCACACTCATGATTGCGGACCTTCTTTTAGCCCTTCTCCAGTACAATCCACCTATGTAAGATGGTAGAAATGCTGATGCACATAGAGCGAAGAAGATGGCTGTTCCTCTTGCAATGACGCCGGGTGGAAGAATGTAGGCGAGGAATATGCTGAACAGTATGCCAAAGGCTATAGCAACCCTCGTTACCTTTACCGTGTCAACACCCCTCCCCATGCCGGACTGAAACACATCCCTACCCAGTGCAGAACCGATTGTATGGAACTGACTGCTCAGGGTTGACATCGCTGCAGCAAGCAGAGTTACCATGAATATTGCTATGAATGAATCCGGCATGAGGGTGTTGATTAGTTCGGGTATGATCTTGTCGATGTTCCCACCTGCAACAGCTATGGCTGGTTTTCCAACTGTTTCGATGAAGTAGGCGTTGCTTAAAGCTCCCGCTATGAACGATGTACCCACCATCATGAAGATGAAGAACGCACCAACAGGGATTGCGACATCAAGGTCTCTATCCGACTTCACGGTCATTAATCTTACCGCTAACTGTGGTTGTGCGAGCACACCGATACCCACTCCGAGAATAAGAGAGGTTACGAGAGTCCACCAAGCGGGAGAACCGAGGGTTGGGAAAGCAGTCCAGCCGTTGTGCCCCGGAATTTTTCCGGATTCGTGGAAAATCTTGATAGCTATGCTGTTGTACGAGGTTAGGGCTTCGTGTGCTGGAACCACTCCTCCGAAGAACGAATAAATCGTGAATAGCAGAAACACCATACTGGCGAGCATTATTGCCCCTTGAAATGCATCCGTGTATATCACCGCAATTATTCCTCCCGTTATAACATAGACTGCTATTATCAGTGACAGCAGGAGTAACGCGGAGTTGTAGTCTATGTTCAATGTAACCTCCATAAACCTCCCCGCTCCTATGAGCACCACTCCCGCATACAACGGCATGAAAAGGAAGATTATCAAACCGGAAAACGATTGAAGGAATTTCGATCCGTAAATTTTTCCAAGGAGTTCCGGAAATGTGAGTGCAGAGGTTTCAAGTCCCAGCCGTCTGACTTTCTTCCCGATAATTGCGTAGGCTATGAATATCCCAACGAGAATATTCAAGAAGGTTAGCCAGAGAAGAGAGAAACCGAACAATCCTGCAACCCCTCCAAAACCAACGATGGCGGATGTAGATATGAATGCTGCACCGTATGACAGAGCCATGATAATTGGGTTTACCTTTCTTCCCGCAACCAAGTAATCCTCTGAATTCTTGGTGGATTTAAATCCAAAATATCCTAAGTAAATCGTGATGGCCAAATACACGGCAACGATCAGAATCATCAGGAGCAAGTCCATTCGATCACCTCCACCTCATCAAACCGTATGCTATGCAGAATATTACTGAGAGAATCGTCAGGATGAATCCGATCTCTGTCCAGATATCCCCTAACCCCAGCATTTCATCACCTTGCTATCTTGTTACACTGTAACAATCTAACACAGTTTAAAAATCTTTCCCTTTAATATTTCTCAAAAATAAATTATCAGGATTTATCATTGGTTTCTAAATGGTTTTAAAGTTTTGATGCTTAATTTCGTTTATGTCGAGGTCTTGGAAGGAGAAGCTGAATAAGAAAGATCTCCCGAAAATTGTGGAGATACCGGAGAAGATGAGGAAAAGACTTGGGGAAGGAAAAATGGTTGTACCGTCTCCGCTGGAGGTTTACGAGATCATGAAGGATGTTCCTGAGGGAAAGCTTATAACCATAAATATGATTCGCGAGAAGCTGGCAAGAAGGCATGGAGTCAACACTGCATGTCCGATAACCACAGGAATATTTGTGTGGATCGTTGCAAATGCGAGTACTGAAGGAGTCTATACACCTTATTGGCGAACTCTGAAGGAAGGAGGAGTGATTAACGAGAAGTATCCGGGTGGAGTGGAGGAGGTAAGGAAATTGCTTGAAAAGGAGGGTTTTGAAGTAACCAGAAGGGGGAGAAGATATGTTGTGAAAGACTTCGAAAAATACCTCGTTGGCGATTAATGTCTAAAAGAAGAAAATTTCATTCTGATGAAAAAATATATATTTTTTCAATCTTATCAAAACATGGTGATGAAATATGGAAACAAGAGAGGTTGCCCTCTCCGCGTTGATGGTTTTTTCGGCAATAATGCTAACATATAAATGGCTCTCTTTGTATGACAGGGTTGATTTAGGGGTAATCTTCTTCGCGTTCCTTCTAACCCTTGCCCTCGGAGGACTGTTTATAAGCATAGAGTTGAGGATGAGGAAGGTAATGGAGGAGTTCGAGAACACAAAGAGGGTTATAGCGGTAAATGCAGACGATTTAGAGGTTAGATTCGAAGGAATTCTCGATTCTAAGCTATCACTTGTTGAGGAAAGACTCGAGAGCATTGAGAGAAGGATGTATAGGTGACATCGCTTTGGGAGATGGAGCATAGAGCATAAGCGTGGAACATAAGTGGAACATAAATATTACATAAAGTAAAGATGCAAATTAGGGTATGGGTTCGGATATTGGAGATATATTCGAGAAGGAACAAACAGCTCTGAGCCATTTTAAAGGCTCAAGAATTTCGATAGACGCTTTCAATACGATTTATCAGTTTATATCAATCATAAGACAACCGGATGGTACTCCTCTTAGAGACTCCAATGGTAGAATAACTTCGCATCTTTCCGGAATTCTATATAGGGTTTCAAATCTCGTTGAGAGTGGTATAAAACCCATCTTTGTCTTTGATGGAGAACCTCCTGAATTTAAAAAGGAGGAAATTGAGGAAAGAAAAGCGAGAAAACTTGAGATGGAAGAAAAGCTTGTGGTTGCGAAGGAGAGAGGGGAAAAAGACCTCAGGAAGTACGCTCAGGCAACCGCAAGGATAGATGAGTACATAGTGGAATCCTCAAAAAACCTCCTCTCTCTGATGGGGATACCTTTTGTTCAAGCACCCTCTGAGGGTGAAGCTCAAGCTGCGCACATCACGAAAAAGGGAGATGCAAAATACACAGGGAGTCAAGATTACGATTCCCTCTTGTTTGGAAGCCCGAAATTAGTGAGAAATCTCGCAATAACTGGTAAAAGAAAGCTACCGGGGAAGAATGTATATGTTGATGTAAAACCGGAGATAATAGATCTCGGGAAGAATCTGAAAAGGTTGAATCTGAGCAGAGAGCAACTCGTAGAGATCGCAATTCTAGTTGGAACGGATTACAATCCGGGAGTAAAAGGTATCGGTGTAAAAAAGGCGATGAAACTAATGAAGAAGTACGGAGGAATTGAGAAAATAGTCAGGGATTTAGACATTGATATTGGGAATTTCGAGGAGATCAAAGAGTTCTATCTCGATCCTCCCGTAACAGACGACTACGAAATAAGGTTTTCCAAGCCAGATAGGGAAGGAATAATTGAATTTTTATGTGAAGAGCATGATTTCTCAAGAGATAGGGTTGAAAAAGCTATTGAAAGGCTTGAAAGTTTGGAAGCAAGTCAAATGACATTGGAAAGGTGGTTTTAATGCATGAAGAAGACTTTCCAATCAAGGTAGGAGTGATTACAATCTCTTCATCAAGATTTGAGAGGTACGGGCATGTTAGGGGTTTAGGAAGAATCCATGAGGTGGACGATCCATCTGGAAAGGAGATAGTTGAAAGCTTGGGCTTTGATGTCGTAGACTATGCCCTGGTTCCGGATGATGTGGAGGCAATAAGGAAAACCATTTCGGAAATGCTTGAAGGAGTTGACGCGGTGGTGACTACCGGTGGTACGGGAGTAACACCAACCGATGTAACGATTGAGGCAGTAGAGCCAATAATACAGAAGAGAATAGATGGCTTCGGGGAGATTTTTAGATATCTGAGCTATCAGGAAGCGGGAGCGAAGGGAATGCTATCGAGAACCTTTGCGGGAATAATCGATGGAAAAGCGATCTTTTGTCTCCCTGGATCAAGAAAAGCGGTTAAACTGGGATCTAAACTAATAAGGGAATCTTTGAGGCACATTCTGACTCATGCAAGGGGGTTGAAGTAGCGAATGAGGTTTCTGTCATGGGATGAAACTCTTTTTCAAGACCCAGAGGTTTTCGATCCGGACTACATTCCGGAGAATATTAAGTTCAGGGACAGGCAGATCGACAGGATTGTTGCCAATCTAAAACCCGCCATTATGGGTGCGAGACCCGTGAATATGGTGTGCCTTGGCACTCCGGGAACGGGTAAGACAACAGTTATCAAAATGATACTCAGGGAGTTGGAAAGCAACGAAAATGTTGTCCCAGCATATGTGAATTGCCAGCTTGTGGGCTCTCTTCAGGGAGTCTACTCCAGAATATTTGAGAGGGTTTACGGCTATCCTCCCGCATCCTATGGCATACCTTTCCAAAAAATATATGCGTCTGTGATGAAAAAGATTCTCGAGTTGAACAAGGTTCTTGTTGTAGCCCTTGACGATATAAACCTTATATTCGAAAACAAGTTGATGAATGAGATAATTTACTCGCTTTTGAAAGCTCATGAGGATGTAGAGGGTGTAAAAACAGGAATAATTGCTATTGCAACTGATCTAAAGTTATCTGCAAGATTTGATGAGAGAGTTGGTTCTATATTTCATCCTGATGAGATTTATTTTGATCCGTACGGTTTCGAAGAGATTCTTGAGATTCTAAGGCAGAGATGCGAAATAGGTTTTTATCCAGGGGTGGTAGATGATGAAGTGTTAAACTTTGTTGCGGAGCAGACCGCAGAAAGTGGGGACATAAGGGTTGGTTTGTACATTCTAAAGATGGCGGGTATTGAGGCTGAAAGAAATGCCAAAAGAAAAATCGATTTTAAGGATGTTGAGAGTGTGCTGAAGGACAGTAGACGAGTTCTTGTAAGAAAGTGCATAACCGCTCTAAATGATATTGAAAAGGAGTTGTTGAAGATCATTTACTTGTCGGAGGAGCTGACCTCGGGTGAACTTTACGAGAAGTTCCGTGAAAGGCGGAAGATGAGTTACACCAAGTTTTATAGCATAGTCTCAAAGCTTGAGAATCTGAGGCTGATTGATACGCTATTCAAAACACTTGAAAAAGGTAGGACGAGAGTGATTATAAAGAGATTCGATCCTGAAATGGTTTTATCGTCTCTTGAGGAGTTTTCTTAGGTTTTCTATATCTATCTTTTCGTTAACCGATCTTCGGTAACCGGTCAGCCCTCCGGTAACACCTCCTCTTCCTCGAAGTACGGTTGATTGTACTTTTCCCAGAAGTCGAATTTGGGGATGTACTTTAAGCATCTTAGCTTTGGTCTCTCGACTCCCTTATGCTGAATGAGTATTTTAACGGATCCGAGCTTATCATCCCTATATCTAGAGAAAGATAGCTTTTCGATCTCATCGCTGAACTCATCAATAATTCCGACCATGCTTCTGAGGAAGTAGTGATAGTTTGTGAGTCCGGTTAATTTTAACCCGACCTTGGCTCCGTTTTCGATCAAGGCTGGAATGCTAACTGAAGAATATATGCTGAGTTTTCCGGGTAGAAGGAATGGATCGTGGGTGTGGATCGTCTCATCAAAACAAGTGATCGTGCCGGACTTATCGGAAATCTCGATGGGATCGTGGATGTAGCCCGAGGTTATGATAAATCCCTTGGACAGCTTTTCTCCCATAAATCTTATCAATCGCAAGGAATCGACATTTACTTCATATCTTCTTCCGTCCTCCATTTTTTCTTCCATCTCTTTAAGGCAGTTCAGGATCTTCTCATCCTCCAATTTCTCCTTAATTTCAACAAATTCTCCATTTTCGTAACCAACATAGATTTCGAAGAACTCTCCGTCAGTATATTCAACAAGATGAAATGGAAGTGAGCTAATCAAATTGTTGGAAAACATGACTCCGTTTATCCCATCGTTGATCCTCTCACTACTGATAATCTCGAAATTTTCTGGGAGTTCATGATCAAGATCGCTGAGATCCACAAAGTAGTATCTGATATCTTCTGGAATTAGCTTGATAATCCTTTTCCTGAATCTACCGCCTGTGATTCCGAAGTCGTACACTTCATCTCCATTACACATCTCCAGCATCTCAATTATGGATTCCGAGAATGATTTTGCCAGAACATCGAGAAATCGTGGGGTATATTCCGCATCGGACACCATCTTCCTACCGTATCTGAGAATCATCTCGGTATAGTCTCTAAATGATATTTTTCCCCTATCTCCTATCAGGTTTATTATTCTCTCTTTGACTTTTTTATCAATCTTATCTACTTTTCTGTTCATCTGATCCATCAATCTCACCTTTCAAGGAAGAACATCCCCTGCTTTTTTGTAAGTCTTCTACCGCCACAAAACGGGCAGAAAAGGTTTGGTATGTGGAGGGTACCGGAATAACTCGTAGTTCTCTTTACCACGAGATCGAACTCTGAACCACACCTTGCACAATAAAGGTTCTCCAATTTTCCAGCCATATTTCTCTATAAGAATTTAAGATTATTAAAAGATTTTTGTTTTGAGATTAGATAGAAAGAAACTGAGGTTATTCTTTCCATACAGGCTCTCTTTTCTCCAAAAATGCCCTTATCCCTTCTCTTGCGGAATCGGAAGATGTTTGTAAGGATATTACTTCTGTCCCGAGTTCTAGGGCGTGGAAGTCTTCCAGAACTATTTGTTTGTAGAATAACCTCTTACCGGACTCAAGTGCCGTAAAACTGTATTTTGCAATCTTGTTTGCGAGTTCGAATGTCGTTCTCTCGAGTTCATCTATGGGAACAACTCTGTTTACCAACCCCCATTCAAGGGCGGTTTTGGCATCTATGAACTCACCTGTGATAGCCATCTCGTAGGCTCTTTTTCTCCCGATCACTCTGCTTACGAACACAACCGGGGTGCTACAGTACAGCCCTATTTTGATACCCGGCAGTGAGAACTTGGTGGATTCTTCTGCTATGGCAAGATCGCAAACAGCAACCAACTGACAGCCCGCAGCGGTAGCCATTCCATGAACCATGGCAATAACGGTTTGAGGAATATTTCTTATTAGAGTCATCACATCATAGCATTTTTTAAACAGCTTTTCTACCGTTGTAGGAGGGCTCATGAGTTCTGTTAAATCGTGTCCAGAGGAGAAAATCTTTCCGTTTCCCTTTATGATAACAACTTTGATGGATCTATCCATCCTTAGTTTTGTCAGCAAATCTTCAAGCTCGAGAAGAAGGTCATACGACAGAGCATTTCTTTTTTCGGGTCGGTTTAGTGTTATAATTCCTATCTTCCCATCTACAGTAAATTCTATGTTGCTGTATTTCAAATCAGGTTCCATATATCTCATTAATAAACAAACATTAAAAAAATTGTGATTTTCGTTTGAGTTTTGATCAGTTTTTGATGCTGGGTGTGGGTAGGTTAGTGAGTTAGGAAACTGAAATCGGAAATGCAGAAAGAAACAATCAAACCAAGCTAACCTTGAAGATTACTTGTGATGCGGTTCTAAGCTTTCTTCTGATTTTCCTCATCTCGTACAGGTAAATCATCAAGTTACCCTTAACGAATCTGTCAAATCCGAATGCCTTCTTTATGAACTCCTGATGCATTTTATCTCTTATGAAAATCACTGTCTCTCCGTTTAAATCGTTCATTTCGAGGATTATGGGTATGCTGAACCTATCCCTTTCAAACTCATCTACATATTCTGCGATAAACTCCAACTCCTTCTTTTCGATTATGTATTCGTTGCCGTCTTTGGCTTTTATTGAAGGCTCCTCCTCTTCGAGCATGTCTTTGAGACTCCTCCTCTTTTCTGGCATGTGTTTGTTCATAGCCTCAATCATTTTTGCGAGGGCTTTTTCTGACATCATTTTTTACATCTCCCTTAAAGCATCTTCAAAACTCAAGTTAAGTTTACCTGTGATCTTATTAGTTTTTCCCCCCCCATATTATTGAATTTTGTTTTATTCGTTTTTTATTCGTTTATTTGTTTACTTCATTTGTTTCTCTACCACCTTACCAGATTCTACCATTTTTCCATATGTGTAAGCTCCTCTATTGGGTATCTCCTCCTTCTTTCAGGTTTTTCTGCGGGATAACCCACGGGAATAATGGCTATTGGTCTTGCATACTCCGGAATCCCAAGGAGGTTTGCTACAATCTCCTCGTGGAATGCACCAACCCAAACGCATCCCAAGCCCATAGCACAAGCGGCAATAAGGATGTTCTCTACCGCTGCAGTAGCATCCTGCTCGGCGTAGAGTCTTCCTCTTTCTCCGTAAACTCTCATGCTTCTTGGATAGTTTGCACACACCACTATTACAACCGGGGCACTTGCTATGAACATCTGGTTCAGTGCAGCTTTGGCTATCTCTTCTCTCATCTTTTTGTCTCTCACAACTATGAAATCCCTTGCTTGTAGATTTCCTGCGGAGGGTGCGGAGTTACCTGCTTTCAGGAGGGTCGTAATGTCTTCCTCGGGTATGTCTTTGTCGAGAAACCTCCTTATCGAGACCCTGTTGAAGATCACATCAAGACATTCTCTGCTGTCAGGCATGCGAATAAGTTAACATTAAAAGGATAAAAAGTTACTGATTCGGTGCAATCGGGATTAAGAACAGAGAATGCTAAGCAATGTCTCTGGATGTGTCGAGTTGCACACCCTCACCAACCTCGAACTTGAAGAGGTCGGATAGAGGTGTCCTACCTCTTATTTTGGGTATCCCGAACTTTTTGACATATCTTGAGCCCGAGATCTCTATCATCACCTCTATTATTACATCTGAAATATCGTACACCTTCTTCAGTGTTTTCTCATCAATACTGTCCTTTATGATGTACACTATGACTAGTCCATCGGTTTTTTTGGATAATCTGTAAAGAGCATCGAGAAGACTGAGCTTCATCCTTTCATCCACATTTAAATCCATGAAAAATGTGAGATTATCTATAATAACATTTATTCTCTCGTTGGAGATCTCATCGAGTTTCTCAAAAACGAAGTTCATTATCCTTTCATCCTCACCGTTTTGAATGCTGTGGTTTAGGGAGTAAACATCTATGAATGTTATGAAGTCATCCTCGAGATGCAGATCCTTTATGTCCTTCCTTATTGAATCGGGAGATCTTGTGGTGTTGACGTAGTATGTCTCTCTCTCCGTGGAGAATTGATATAGAAACGCTTCCGGGGTTGAAGCGGGATCACCATACAGACAGACGAATGAGCCTGCAGGCAACCCACCATCTAAATTCTTGTCAAGAAGGTCTATTCCTGTAGAAAGGGTATTAGGCTTTTTAATTCTATCTTTTGGCTCTTCTACCTCCTTTAACTTCTGATCACTAACAAAGGAATCTTTAACAGTTTTTTTTATCGATTTTTTCTCCTTTTCGTCTGCAAGAACATCCTTGAGAGCCCAACCCACATTAAAAGTTATTATGAGGTGTAAATAAAATTTTCGTAAAAATTAATGATATGGGTTAAAATAATGACAATTAAATTCCTTTCAACCTTTCAGCCGTGGTTGTATCTCAGCCAAAAGGAAGTTTTAAATTCCTCTCAATTGCACCTAAGTAAACTGTATAGTCAACATGGTGGTATAATGGATATGGTAGAATCAGGATATAGAAAAATTGAGTGGGCAGAGAAGCACATGAAGGTTATCGGAAGAATTAGAGAGATTTACTCCAAAGAAAAACCCTTGGAAGGATATAAGGTGGGAATGGCTTTGCATGTGGAAGCGAAGACTGCTGTGCTGGTTAAAACCCTCATCGATGGGGGGGCGGATGTTGCGATAACGGGCTGCAATCCTTTAAGCTCACAGGACGATGTATCTGAAGCATTAAGAGATATGGGGATAAAATGCTACTCGAAAAGAGGAATGAGCGAAGAGGAGTATTACTCTGCTCTAAACAAGGTTCTCGACTCCGAGCCTGATGTAATCATAGATGATGGAGCGGATCTGATTTTCCTCCTACATGGCGAGAGGCAAGCCCTTGCTGAGAAGATAATGGGTGCAAGCGAGGAAACGACAACGGGAATAATAAGGATAAGGGCTATGGAGGAGGAGGGGGTGCTGAAATTCCCCGTTATCGATGTGAATAATGCCATGACGAAGTTTCTTTTTGATAATAGATACGGCACGGGACAATCAACATGGGATGGGATACTTAGATCAACCAACATGCTGATAGCAGGGAAGAAAGTCGTTGTTGCTGGTTATGGGTGGTGTGGCAGAGGGATCGCCATGAGGGCTAAGGGGCTTGGAGCAAAAGTTATCGTAACAGAGGTGGATGAAATAAGGGCTTTGGAGGCGGTTATGGACGGTTTTGAAGTGATGCCGATGGATGAAGCATCCAAACTCGGGGACATATTTATAACTGCCACAGGTGATAAGGATGTCATCACATCTCAGCACATCAGGAACATGAAGGATGGGGCAATTTTAGCAAATTCGGGTCACTTTAATGTGGAGATAAACATTCCTGACTTGGAGAGGTTGAGCAAATCGGTTAGGGAGGTTAGAGGTGGTGTTACCGAATACGATCTGGGTGATAAGAGAGTGTACCTCCTCGCGGAAGGCAGGTTGGTAAATCTTGTTGCAGGGGATGGGCATCCAATCGAGGTAATGGATATGAGCTTCTCGGATCAAGCTCTCTCAGTTAAGTACATCGTAGAAAACCATGAAAAACTCGAGAACAAGGTTTATAGACTTCCAGACGAGCTTGATAGATTTGTCGCCAAGCTCAAACTTGAGTCAATGGGAGTTAGAATAGATCAGCTTACTGAGGAGCAGAAAAGATATCTGTCGGATTGGAGACAGGGAACATGAGTTGTGGGAAAGGAGAACAATAAAATAAAAGGGGAACGGATAAAAGCATAGAACAATACAGCCATACAACCCATACTCGGATGGTGGTGGTAGATGATATGGACATATCAGCCGTATAAAAACCCGATAGCAAAGAGATTCTGGATTTTAGTAGGCTTAGGATTCCTTCTGATTGGAAATGGGCTTGCATTTTACAGACTTATGGACGACCCTTCTCGCTTGGCGTTCTCATCGGGAACATTTTCCTTGGCGGTTCTCTTCTTCATGTTATTAATGCTGAGAAAACCGAGGTATTATTACATTGAAGATGATACAATCTATTCTATGTCGAAAAGGGTTGAATTCTCCGAGATTGATAGTTTTTGGGTTGATAGAGACAATCTATTAATTAAGTTGAAAATAAAGGATCCTTCCTTTTACAAGCTGAGCAAGTTGTATTTCGATAAATTGGAGGATTTGAAAAAGGTTGAGGAAAAGTTGAAGAAAGGTGTAGGTTGAAAGGATTGGAGCCTGTTTCGGTATAGTTGTTTCATCTCGGATAACTCCATCGGGTTGATGTGCCCTCCATATCTCTCAACTCTCAAAGTCACACGATCTACTCAACACACCTGACACAGAAGCCTTTAAATTACCAAAATCTTCAAATATCCATCAGTATATGACAACCAAGCTGAAAATCTTTGGGGCCCGTGGCCTAGCATGGATAGGGCGACGGCCTTCTAAGCCGTAGATCGCGGGTTCAAATCCCGCCGGGTCCGTTAGATTTATATTTCAACCTCTTTTTTGCCTTAAAATTTGTTAGGACAGCCTATTAAATTTTAATTTTTTTCCACGGAAGCAGACTTCGTAGAAAATCGATACACTAACCCATAAACAGAGTCCTGAAGATACACTAACCCACAAATAGAGTCCTGAATCTTGATTTTAGTTTATCTATTGCTATCTTTATCTATCACCATCAATGTCTCTTCTTCCTTGGTAGGTCAATCACCCTCTTAGCTTTATGACAATAGGTTCTAACAGACTCATGACTTATTTCTTGAAAAAGAGATAGAAATTGACTTATTTTTCTCAATGGAAGGATTTTGACACGATCTATTTTGACAATAGAAAGAATTTCTTCGGAAAAATGTGAAAATCCTATTGTACAAGCAAAGGATGTGAAGTTCTGGAGCATCATTATGAGCGGTTCACTGGAATCTTGGTTTTACGATGAAATTAAAGAGGATGCTAAGCAAACCGAACGAAAAGTTTCCATATCTCTTAATGCTTCAGATACATCGTCCTGTGAGCTTAAAGGATTGCAGCCCGTTATCGCAACATCCGCCCCCCCATCGATGAGGGTTTTAACCAGCACAGCAGTCTTCGCTTCCACATGCAAATCCATTCCGATTCTGAATCCTGAAAGGGGTTTTTCCTTCGTGAATTCCTCTCTGATTTTTGCAAGGACTTTCATGTGCCTCTCTGCCCATTCTATTTTCCCGTATCCCGACTCGATGTCGGATGACTCAAGCGATCCAAATTCAGACATGAACACCACTCAAAAAAAGGGGTTTGGCAGGATTTAAAAAACCTCTTTTATTTTGATGATTTGGAGATTAATTCGGAGACTTGATCGTTTAATGTTTGTCTAAGGTTCGTTCAAACTTTTCAACATCTCGAAAAAAGTTTAACTATACAAAATGAAAAACACCTAACATGGACTTTCTGAAAAAGAACGCCATAAAATTCCTGAAAAAAGCTGAAGAGAGTTTTAAAGCAGGAGAGTTTAATTTCACGATGTTCTTTGTCGAGCAGTTCTTTCAGCTTACCTTAAAGTATCTAATAGGAAAGAGATACGGGGATTTCCCGAAAATACACAGCTTAAAATCCCTTTTCGAGTTAAGTAAAGATGATAAGCTAATCAACTTCTACAAACAGAATCTCGACACTTTCAGGGAGATTGAGCTATCGTACATAGCCTCAAGATATTTGGATATCGATTACAGCGATGCGATCGCTGAGAAGAGTTTGAAGCTCGCAAATGAGTTTCTTGAGGTGGTAAGCATTGAAGAGTGATGAGTTCTATCGAACCTATTACAAAATGCTCGACAAAAACGAGGAATTTTTCAGCAAGGCTATGGAGATGGCAAAAGAGATCAAAGAAAAAGCAATAAAAATTTTCGATGATTGCGAGGTCTTCGTAGTCGGCAGCTATGCAAGAGGAGAGCACACTCTCTCTTCCGATCTCGACATACTGATCGTGTCGGACAAAGTTCCTGAAAAATTCGATTTTGAATGGTATTCTTCGCTCGTCAAAAAACTTACAGACGATAACAAGATCAACATACATCCAGTGAATAGAGAGAAGTTTAAAAAACTTGAAAGAGCATACATTCCGAGGATTTCCGTTTAAAATGAAAGTTGGAGCACCGATAATTCCACAGCCCAACAAGTTTCGGATACATCACTATGGATTGGTGGTTCTTGAGGTAATCTCCAAGTTAACTGGGAAACTGGAACGACGGATCGGCAATTTGCAGAGATCCAAAAGTTGAAGATTAATTTCCACCATAGAGCTCATTCACTCTCCCTAATTTCTAAAATCTCAATCTTGGGATTCAGTCTTCCGCGATGTTTATACTCGTAGTCATTCCCGTCGATAGAAAGAATTAAGATGTCACCTTTCAGTATGTAGGGTACTTTCCTCACCCTATCATCATCAGATCTGAACTCTATAATCCTCTCTTTCACCACTGTCGTGCCGTATTCTACCTCGCCCCTCCAGTGGTTTCCGCCGTAGGTATCCCACCACGCGTAGTAATCCTTCTTGTAGTGCTCGTTGTTACACTTCACTATTGCAAGGAGCTCGGGTATACCATCGTGCTTCCAGTCGCCAAGGAGATACCAGGCTCCGTAGGGTGTTCCGGAATACTCGGGATAATAGAGAAAAATGTCGTTTGTCAGATAGGGCTCCTGAGGCACGAAGTCCATGACCTCTCTTCCTTCGATGTACGCCTTTATCTTGTTCTCGTAATAGCTTCTCTCCACCTGCTCTTTCGCCTCGTCCTCAAGATGCTCATAGGGGGGAAACGTAGCTACCACCCTCAAGGGAGTTCGTCGGACCGCTGTTGTTGAGATAGTCATAGAGCGCCCAGTCAAATCCCGTGCACCTTCCGTTGACCATGTCATCTCTTGGATAACCCACGACCTCCCCCCTCTTAACCTCATCCCCCTCGGAAACGGTAATCTTCTTTAAATGGTAAAAGCTGCTTTCAAACCTTCCATGGCTTATGACGAGAGTTATATCTCCCTTCTCTGGCTCTTCTACCCTTACCACCACTCCATCTGTGGGAGCCACAACCTCTGTTCCCGGCTTTACATTGATCCATATGTGGTCAAGACCCTCAACATGGTTGCCCCTGTGTATCCCCCACGCTCCGAAACCGCCGCAGGCATAATCTGCAAGCTCAACACTTTTGATGGGTAAGGAGAAACGGACATCTGCTTCAAATTTCCCCATCTTTCCCACTTCTCCTTGGATTGGCGTTCCCATCCTCTCTTCGGGACACATGCTCGTTTTTCTGCACCACTCTTGGCACTCCTCAGGGTGCATCCGGCAGTAGGCTTCGCATTCCTCATGGCTGCTACATCCACCTGGGCCTCGAATTGCTCCCTCATATTTTTCCCCAATCTCCGGAATGGAACCTGCGGTGAAGAAGGCTTTCACCATATTTTCAGCCTGCTTATTCTTCTGAAAACCGCGGTTACAGGGATTTTAGTAAATTATTGGCCCAATCTCATCATACTTGGAATTTCACTTCCACCATATAATCCTTACCAACTAACTTCTCAATAAAAACTCATAATTCCATCGTATTGTTAATCGTTTCAATGATACCTTCTACATAATCACCTATTTCCCTTTTTACAAATATATGACCTCTTTCAGTATGTATTTACCAATCCTCGGCTTCAATGCAGACTTCTCAACCTTTCACCCGGGGAGTGAATGTGTCCAAAGGTGGTAAAACTATAGTCAGTTTCCTGTAGCGCTCTTCTTTTTTAATTTTTTGTTTGGGTACGTGATTTTCTCAGACTTAAACTCTGGAAGTCACGAATTAACGCAGGAAAAAGTCTATTCAATTGTTGCCGTTTTCTTCGCCCATTGTATTGGGGGCTGTAGCTGTAATTTCTCTCAGTCTTCTCAGGCACGGTTACACTCTAAAAGACATAACGCACATTCATAGAATAATCAAAGATAAAGATGATGAGTTGAAAAGACATAAGAATTCTATGGCAAAACTGAAATGGGGGTTGGTAGATGATATATTTGCATACCGCAAAGTAAGCTCGGCTGTAAAAAAGTTTTTCTTATCGGAGAGATTATCAGCGCAGAGGTGTTAGGATTGGATGAGCTGGTAAGAAAAC
>Ga0209426_1000116_pt1 | contig 127084 bp, 123 predicted proteins | sample Deesub1362B_J571_FD_187697 | JGI IMG/M metagenome (GOLD analysis project Ga0209426, IMG submission 187697) | Deep oceanic, basalt-hosted subsurface ecosystem from Juan de Fuca Ridge flank, Pacific Ocean, CORK Borehole 1362B_J2.571 (SPAdes)... ... | reverse complement strand
GAAGAAGCTGTTTCTCCGATGAGGAGAGAAATTGCAGATGCTACAAGAAAGGTGGTGGAAAGAATAAAGAGAATAATAAACGAGAGAACTAAGCCAGGTGATACAATTCTCATCGCAGGTATTGGAAATACTATAGGAATAGGTTATTGAAGGGGAGAGATGTGAAGAAAGCCGTACCATTAGTTAATTTAATATTAATAATAAGTTTGATTGGTGTATTTGTTGTATTTTACGTACTTTATACTAGATATGAATTTCGGAATTTTTGGCTGATATATTTACTTCTTATAATTTTGGTAGTTTTATCTACCTTAAGGACTCAATCAAAGGGAGAGATGTTAGAAGTGGAGAAATACTACACAATAACAGTTATTAAATGTGAAAACTGCAACTATAAAGAGGAAAGAAAATTTAAGCGCGGAGATTATATTTTTAAACAAGTGGGAACGTGCGAAAAATGTTCAGGCAATCTTTACATAGATGACATATATGTTATTCCTCCACGAAAAATAAAGGAGGTAAAGATAAATGGGAAAGATCGTGTTTCTGGGTCACGCAGCATTTAAAATAGAAACAGATGAAATTAAAATTCTTATAGATCCATTTCTCACCGAAAACCCCTTGGCATCTATTAAGGCTTCTGACATAAAAGAGTGTGACATAGTACTTGTAACTCATGACCATGGTGACCATCTAGGTGATGCAGTGGATATTTGTAAAAGAACTGACGCTACTCTAGTTGCGATTTATGATCTTGCCGTACATCTCCAAGAACAAGGTGTAAAGAACATTGAAGGAATGAACATTGGAGGCACAGCAAACATTAAGAAAGTAAAAATCACTATGGTTAAAGCATTTCACAGCGCTACTCGCGGGGCTCCTGTAGGTTTTGTTATAAGTGTTCCAGGTGCCTCCATTTATCATGCAGGTGACACACAAGTTTTTAGTGACATGAAAATTATAGGAGAATTATATAAACCTGATTATGCTCTACTACCCATTTCAGGGTATTATACAATGGGCCCTGAAGAAGCCGCCTTAGCAACAGAACTTTTGAAACCTAAAGTGGTAATTCCAATGCATTACAATACGTTTCCTATAATCAAACAGGATCCCAATAAATTTGCTGAACTTGTTAAGCAAAGAACCCCTGAAGTAAAAGTTGTTGTATTGAAGCCTGGTGAGGAATTGGAATTCTAACAATTCAATATATAACATTTTTTGGTGTTTTAATTTGAAGTTGAAAGTGGTAGCTGTGGGAGGGACTTTTGATCGTTTGCATCGTGGTCATAAAAAACTTCTTTTAAAGGCTTTCGAAGTCGGTGAAAAGGTTATTATAGGTTTAACGACAAAAAAAATGTTAAAAAATAAGATTCTAGAAGATGGAATATTAAACTTCGAAGAAAGGAAGAAAGAGCTTAAGAATTTTCTGAAAGAGAAAGGACTATTGAATAGATGTGAAATATTTCCTCTTAACGATGTTTATGGTCCCACAATTACAGATAAAAACATCGAAGGGCTTGTTGTTAGTGAAGAGACTTTCGGGAGAGCTCTTGAAATCAATAAAATTAGAGTTTCAAAAGGTATGTCTCCCCTAATCATTTTTGTTATACCATTATTGCTTGCAGAAAATGGAAAACCAGTTTCTTCCCACAGGATCAGAAGTGGTGAAATAGATAGAAACGGTAGAATTTTGAGAAAAAATGAATAAAGACAAGTTTATAAACAAAAAATTTACTTAAAATTATTGGCCCACCGGCAATCCGTATATGATGGGCTCTGCGCGTAAAGAGCGGTGTGTCACCGCTTACGATGTACGTGGAGCCAACCCAGGTACGGGACAGGTGGGCCGTGATCGAAGCGCCCTAAGGGCCTGGCTGAGAGAGCTCGGTCGAGAGGAGGCGATATGCCTCTCTATGAGACTGAGTGTTACTGTGCAGGCCACATGCGCTTCGATTTATATTTCTATTTTTCCTTTTATAGTGTTAAAAGGATAGGTGTTAATGTTGGTTAAAAAAGTCCCAAAATTAAGGGATATGTTACAGAAGGAACTGAAGTTATCTGAGAAAGAAATAGAACGATTTCCAGCTAAATATAAGGTTTTAGGTAAATTAGCTGTAATTAGGCTACCTGAGAAATTTTCACACATGAAAAAGAGAATAGGTGAGATCATTTTGGAAAATGATCCCCGTGTAAAAAGTGTTTTAAATGTCGTTGAAGGCATCAAAGGTGTTTATAGAGAACCACAAGTTGAAGTTATTGCTGGAAATACAAATACAGAGACAATGGTAGTTGAAAACGAGTGTAAGTTTAAATTAGATGCTAAAAAGCTTATGTTCTGTCTTGGAAATCAACATGAACGCTTAAGAATGTCTAAAATCGTTTTTTCTGATGAAATTGTAATTGATATGTTTGCTGGTATAGGCCAATTTTCCATTCCTATAGCCGTTCATTGTAAGCCGCAAAAGATATTTTCTATTGAATTAAACCCCCTCGCATACAAATATCTTTTAGAGAATATTTTTTTGAATAACGTTGAAAACATCATTTATCCAATTTTAGGAGATTCAAAAGAAATTGTTCCTAATCTTTTAAAACAAAGAGCCGATAGAGTCATTATGGGATATGTAGAGAAAACCCAAGAATTTCTTGATGCAGCAATGGCGGGCATTAAGGTTAGAGGTGGCGTCATTCACTACCATAACATTTACAAAATAAGTGAGATTTTTCATAAACCTATAGCCGAGATAAACAGAGCTGCCATAAAAAGTAAACGAAAAGTTGAACGAGTTATCCATAAACGTATTGTTAAAAGTTATGGTCCAAAGCTTGTTCACATAGTAATAGATGTTAAAATTAAGTAGTTTGACTTGATATCGGTGTTTTTGTTTCGAATATTACTGATTTAAGAATCGATAAATTAAATTAAGGAAAAAAATAAAAATGTTTAATACAGTTTTGCTTAAAGATTAACATAGTTAAATGATGTGTTTTGCTTTAATTGATTAAAAGAAGTACTAGTATTTGTAGAAGATGATCTTCATGGAAGAAGAAATAATAATAGAAAGAATTGAGAGAGTTCTTGAGAAAATCAGGGAACTAGCAACTGAAGGAATCCCGATCTTAGTTGAAGGAAAAAAGGATGAGGAAGTTCTTCGTAGTTTCGGAATAGAAGGAAAAATAATTAGGATATCTCAACAAAGTTTAAACATATTAGTTGATAAGTTGCACAGGTATAGAAGAGTCCTTATTCTTACGGATTTTGATAAAAAGGGAGAAAAAATAGCTAAAACTCTTTCATCTCTTCTCGAAAAAGAAGGAATTATCCCCATATACGGAATGAGAAATGAATTCAGACATGTCCTAGCAGGACAAGTGTCCTGCATTGAAGGAATTAGAAAAACTCTTCTAAGACTAAACAAAAGAAATTTAGTGTTTGGAGGTGTTAATATTGGTAGGAAAAAGCGAATATGACACGATGAAATATGTCATTAAGGCAAGAATTGAGATAGATGGTGTTGTGGAAAAATCTGATGTTGTTGGAGCAATATTTGGTCAGACAGAAGGATTATTAGGTGAAGAACTTGACTTGAGAGAACTACAAAAGACTGGTAGGATAGGAAGAATTAAGGTTAATTTAGAAACTAGAGGTGGAAAATCAACAGGGACTATTATAGTTCCTTCTAGTCTCGATAGAGTTGAGACAGCTATTTTAGCTGCTACACTTGAAACTGTAGACAGAGTTGGACCTTGTACAGCTAGAATTGTTCTCGAAAAGATAGAGGATGTACGTGAGGAAAAGAGGAAGAAAATTATAGATAGGGCTGTGGAAATTTTAAGGAAATGGGAGGAAGAAGTGGTTCCTGAGAGCCAAGAGATTACAGAGCATGTTATGAGGGCTGTAAGAACTGGTGAACTTATTAGGTACGGTCCTGAGGGACTTCCAGCTGGACCAAATATTGATGATGCGGATACCATCATAGTAGTCGAGGGAAGGGCTGATGTTATCAATCTTCTTAAACATGGTTTTAGAAACGTTATAGCTGTGGAAGGTACTAACATTCCTAAAACGATTATTGAACTGAGCCGTAAAAAGAACGTCATAGCTTTTGTTGATGGAGATCGAGGTGGTGAACTTATACTTAAAGAGCTTCTTCAAGTAGCTGACGTAGATTATATTGCAAGAGCTCCTCCGGGCAGAGAGGTAGAAGAGTTAACAAGGAAAGAAATAGTCAAAGCTTTGAGAAGTAAACTCCCTGTAGAACAATTTGCAGTTGAAAAACGAAAGGAAGAAATAAGAAAACCTCACTCTATTAAAGTAAAGGTTGAAGAACAAAGAGCTATTAAGGAAACTGTGAAGGTAGTGATTCCTGAGCTACTATTGAAGGGTATAGAAGAAGTACGTGGCAAAGGCAAAGCAGTGATATATGGAAGTAACTTTGAGGTTGTAAAGAAAGTTCCTGTAGGTGAACTAGCAGAAACTCTTCAAAAACTAGACAAGGTAAAAGCCGTAGTTTTTGATGGGGTCATTACTCAGAGACTTGTGGATGTTGCAAGTGAAAAGGGTGCTGAATATATTATTGGCGCAGTTGAGAGAGATGTAACAAAATGCCCAGTAAATCTTTCTGTTCTTACGTTTGAAGAAATAAGTTAAAATTAGGTTATGTATGACAAAAGAAAGAGTCGAGTGTCCCCTTTTTATTTATACCTTTCCTTCTTTTTATTTCTTTATTCATCTCTTCTAAGAGTTTTTGTTCTGTACCCTTTGGTATAATTCCAGAAGCAGCAACAGTATGACCATCAGCAAATCCTGCAAGTTTTCTACAAGATACCACTAATATTTCATTTACTGGAGGGGCTTCTCTTTTTTCAATTTTTTGTTTTAGGAGTGAAGGAACTCTAACAGATACTTTTACAAAATTTCCTCTTAGTTCTCCGTATCCCGGTATCTGTGGTTGCATATTCATGAATCCTACAAGATATTTATTTTGATTTATCCAGTTTTGATAGCTTAGATAAGAACAAAATGTTCCAATTACCTTAACTCCCATGCCCCTAAACTCGTCCCCAGCATGAAAATATTGTATTTCACCTACTTCTCTAAGACCTCTAACCCTTAATTTACTTAAAAGTTTTTTATTTATCTGTTTCCGCTCATCTTCCAATTCCTTAATTTTACTTAAAATTTCAGGAGTCAATCCCTGAATGCACGCTTTTATTGCAAGCTCTGGACCGTTTCTATAGTATCCAACAGATCCAAGTATAGTTAATTTCTTTGATAGGTCTGTGTGAGAATATGTTCTTTTGCCAAGTTTTATTGAATATAGTTCTTTGTCTCCTCTTTTTGAGACTGTTACTTTTCCATGTTTGATAGCATCCTCAAGTGGAATTCTATTTAAACCTACTAAGTTACCCGGTATTTCGGCACTTCCAACTATTGCCAAATGAGCTAAATTTGTGATTGATTTATCTAGATTTTTCGCAAAAATATATGTGGTAGTAGCTCCTGATGCATCCCTCTCACCACTAAATCCGTAAAGTTCAGGATCCAAATTGTATATGAGAGGGTCTTTAGAGAGGGTTGCGTCATGATGATCTAATATAATTGTTAGATTACGACCTTTATTTATCTCTGATAGGAATTCAGCGTGTGCAGCCGCGATATCTACGTAGAAGATTATTATATCCTCTTTTGCGTGAATATCTTGAACAATCTGAGGATACAGTTTTTCCAGACAAATCATTCTAGCTTCTATACCTGTTTTCTTCAAACTTTCCTTGAGAATTGCAGCTGAAGTTATACCATCAGCATCATCATGATAAATGAGAAAAGTTTCTCGATCAGAGTTCTCTTTTAGAGTTTCGATAGCTTTCTTTATGTCTTCTGTAAACCTGTTAAATTTTTCTTTCTCGTATGACATTTTCTGGTGCTCCTGCAACTTATTTTTTCATGAAATCGAAAAGTGATACTTGTCTTTCTCCAGTTTTTAGTTGTTTTTCATCATATCCAAATCCTTCAAGTATTCTAAGAGCTGCTGGGATAATTTGTTTGTTTATGTAATATTCTATGTCTATATTGTCGTAGTTTGTCATACTATACGGTACAGCTTTGTCTGCTAGTTTGCCTTCACCCTTAACTATAACATATCCTATTTTATCTCCGACCTCTAGTGTTCCTCCAGCCTCTAAAAGCTTTTTAGCAGCAGTAATATGTGCTGCTTCAACCTTATACTCTTCAAGTTTTCTAGTTAATGTTTTCCATATAATGAGTTGTTCGTATGGAACTTTCCTCTCTTTTAGTTGTTTAATCACATCTCTTACGTAGTTAGCGGCTTTTTCAGGAGACTTTTCTTTTAAAACTATTTCTATAACTTTTTCTTGAACTTCTCTAGCTATTTCGCTCCAATCTCCTCTAACAACTTCTAAACCTACAGCATCTATCCTACCGTCTTTTAAAAGACCGGCGTATCGTTTTTTAGCCTCAGTAAAGAAAACTCGTTCATATATTTTGTCCGGCTTGATGTCTAAGCCTAACTCTTTTTCAACTATTCTCTCGAATTCTTTAATTTTCTCTGGATCGTATTTTAGAAAAACACTGTCAGTATCTCCGTATATAACTGTTAATCCCAGTTTCTTAGCGATTTCGATTGTTCTCTTTATGGTTTCTCTTCCCCAGGCAGTTGTTGCTTCTGCTACGGGTTTAATGTACCATCTAGCCCCAATCCATCCTGCATATCCATAAGTTGCGTTTGCAATGACCTTTATTGCTCTTTGGCGGTTGTCAAGCATTTTATATTCTAAACTTCTTGGATCGAGTTGCTTCATTTTTTGTCTAATCTCTTCTCTGGCTTCTAAAAGCTTTGTAAGTGCTCGTTTATATAGACCTGGAGGTTCTTTCAAAAATCTGTGGTTAACTTCAGGAGCAATATAGACCTTGTCTGATGGAACCTCTTCCTCGGGTGGAACATAGGTATCAGGAGAAATATTATATCTTATCATGAGATTCGGATAGAGCGCGCTGAAGTCATAAACTATAACGTTTTCATGAATCCCCATTTTTGGTTTTAAAACTAGACCGCCTTTATATGGTACATGTCTTCGCTCAACGCGGTTAGGTGCCAGTTCTCCGTCAAGATAAGCGTGTCTCATTAAATGCCATTCAACTCTAAATCCTACTGCTGCAGCTAAAACTTGATCTAATGGTAATCCTACAACAGAAGATAATTGCATAGTAAAAGGTAAAGCTTCCTCAGCTATCCCAAGAGTACTTTCTGCGTCCTCCATAGCATATTTTAATAGTTTTTTACGTTTTTCTTCGTCATCCCAATATTCGGCAATTTTCATTTTATTTATAGTTGTTCTTTTCTCCACTTTCATAATACCTAGGTATTCTGCGATGTTTTCCAAAGTTTTTACTTTTACTTCATATAACTCCTCAGCGTAATCTAACAAATCTACATTTGCCCTTCCAGCAATCGAAATATGCCCATAAACGGAAGTATGAGGTTCCCCTCTATTCCTCCCAATATCAAGTTTCACACCGAGTCTTCCTGCTCTTTCCACCAAATAAGGCCAATCAAAGCGATTAGAATTATATCCTACAATTATATCTGGGTCAAAATCCTTAATGAAACTTACAAATTCTTCAATTAGTTTCTTATCTTTATGATCATCGGCTAAAAATTGTTTCTTAATCCCATTATTTGTAACAACTGATATTATAATGACAGGGTCTCTATCAGGTATTGGTACACCTCTAGGATTATAACACTCTATGTCGAATGCCATTGTTCGTAACTCTGGGAAAGTGGTTTCTCCGGTAGGAATTGGAGGCTTTTTAGCTTTGTATATTTTGTCTATTTGATATTTTTTATCATTAGAAATTTCTTCAACTTCTATTAGATGCCATCCGCAGGGTATCAGCTGGTTGTCAATCAAATATCGAACCGAGTATCGAATATCTGCCTCTAAATATGACTCTATATCACGTATTTTCAGGATTGCGTCTCGATATTCAGGTACTCTTTTTGGATTACTGCACATAATACGTAAAACAGTCAAGGGTTTGCCAAAGAATTTTCTTTCAACTTTTTCGATTTTAAGAATTGGTGATTTTGGATTAGACAATCTTTTGATTTGATGAATTAATTGGTCTACATTGACGCCTTTTCGTGGAACTGCGTAAAAATATGGTCGGAAAATATTGTCTATTATTAGTATACGGTTTCCTTTATCGTCGAGTCCCCAGAGTTCAACGTATGGTTTTCCTTTTTCAACGGTATATGCTATATCCAAAAGCCAGAATTTGATTCTCATTGTTTTTCCTCTTGCAACCTCTCTAAATGTAACTAAATAGTTACTTCCCTTAAAAATATCGCATATTTAAGTAAGCTAGAAGAGGTTTGTGGCAAACAATTTTATAGTCGCTTTTCCATAATAAAGGCGTCTTCTCCGTCACTATAATATTTTTCGATACAATCAACTATTTTGAACCCCATTTTCTTATATATTGATTGTGCGACAATATTTGAAACTGCAACCTCTAGCCTTACAATTTTTATGCCATTTTTCTTAAATTTTTCAATTAATGTTTCTATTAAACATCTTCCTATACCTTTTCCTCTGTATTGTTCATCAACAGCAATAGAAACTATATGGCCATGAGAATACCCTCTTAAATCTCCGATGATAAATCCGATTACTTTTTCTTTCAGCTCTGCAACATAAAAATACTCTCTGTTAAACCAGAAAAGTGTTTGAAGAGTAAAAAAAGAATACGGTGTTTTAAAGGCTTTTGTTTCTATTTCATAGATTCTCTGTAAATCCGCTTCTTGAACTAGACGTATAGATATATTTTTAAGTATATGTTTCTTTGTAATTTTGCTAATTTTCACGTTATCCAGCCCTCAATTATTAACAATTATCTTACTATATGCCTTTAAGTTAAGCAGATAAAATTGTTACTTTAATTTGATGTATATGTGAGTGTGTTGTCAATGAGAATTGTTCATGAAAATATTAAAAGAGGAGAATTAACTCTTGTTCCAGAAAATTTAGACGATTTATGGCATCTTTATAATATTATTGTCCCAGGAGATATCGTTTATGCAAAAACTCTCCGAAAAGTAGATAGGGGTGAAGAAGTAAAAAGAAAGAAAAAAGCCGAGAAAAAACTTGTTTATATGGGTTTAAAAGTTGAAAACGTCGACTTTCACGAATTTACCAGTAGATTAAGGATTAAAGGAATAATTATAGAAGCTCCTGATAATATAGGTGCCCTTGGATCCTATCATACTATTAATGTTAATGTTGGAACACAAATTAAGATAATTAAAGAAGAATGGCCTGATTTTGTTTTGAGGAGAGTAAAGGAAGCTGTGGAAGCGGTGAGAAAACCGAAAGCTCTTGTGGTAGCTATAGAGGAAGGAGAAGCAACTGTAGCAATAGTTAGCGATTACGATCTTACAATAGTGGCTCAAGTTATTCAAAGCATACCAGGGAAACGCTTAGCCTCAAAATATCATGATGAAGCTGTAAAGAAGTTTTTTAGCGATGTCTTTAAGGTTATAGATGAAAACATGAAAAAAGTAGATAATCTTTCAACAATAGTAATAGCTGGCCCCGGATTTACAAAAGAACATTTTTTAAAATATTTAGTCTCAAAAGCCCCCGAACTTTCAGGTAAGGTAATTATAGAAACAGCTAGTAGTGGCGGTGAAAACGCTGTTTATGAAGTTCTTCGTAGAGGAGTTATTTCGAAGGTTGCTGAGGAAATGCGTGTCGAAGAGGAACTTAAGCTTATGGAAGAGTTTTTGAAGAGGCTAGGCCAGGAAAGTGGTACTATAGCTTATGGAATGGAAGACGTAGAAAAAGCAGTAACTCTTGGAGCAGTAGATATCTTACTAATAACAGATAAAAAACTTAGGGAATCGTCTAGGGAAGAAAGAAAGAAACTTGATGAATTACTGAGAGAGGTAGAAAAGAGAAGGGGAAAAGTAGTAATTTTTTCAGCAAACACTCCAGCTGGCAAGCAGTTGGAGAATTTTGGTGGAATAGCAGCCTTACTTAGATATAAATTACCAGACAGTTACAGTGGTTAATTAATGTTAGAGAGGGGTATATGATATTCTAATTCTATCAGCTGTTGGATACTCTTCAACAATGCCAACTTTGGCTTTGAATCTACGTTTTAGCTCTTTAGATAACTCTTCAACAATGTACCAAGCTGTTTCAATTACCATTTTTTCTTCATCTACGTACAATAACTTTGAGGGAACTCCGTATCGCCTTATTAAAATGAGTTTTAACTGTTTTAGATAATTAGGATCTTTATTTGGTAGTTGTATTATCCCCTTAACAAGCAGTCCGTCCTCTGTGATTTCTTCATAAGGTTTAGCTACGATTTTTGCTCTTCTTAAAAGTCTGTTTTTAAGTTGAATACTGTCTTTAAGACTTGATGGGCAATAATGTACCGTTATTTTTAGATTGTTGGCCGCCCATTTTAAAATTTCAATTGCGGTTTCCTCGCTTCCCTCAGCTGCTGCCAACGTGCCACTTTTAGGTTTAATATTTCTTTTTCTAAGTTCTTGAGCATTTGTCTCACTAAATTCCAACTCGTTTAAATTGAGAAAAGATGCTCCAATATCGTCAAGATATTTAGCGAATTTTTTAATTTCATCAACTTTTCCGGGTATTGCAGGAATCTCGGCGCCAACATCCATGTTTGTGTCAACTGCCCATTCAATTTTTTTCCAGTCGTTTTTGCTAGGATGGAAACGTATTTCATCTAATCCTATCTCTGAAAGTTCATGTAAGATTTTTTTAGTGGCTGTTCTTCCGCTAGTGTATAAATGGATGTGAAAATCTGATCCGAAAGTTTCTTTAAGTATTTTAATGTATTTTATAGCTCTTTCCAGCTTTACTAGGGGGTCTCCTCCGGTTATTCCTGCCCCAAGCGCGTTCATTAATTTAGCTTCTCTAATTATATCTTCATTTTTCTTTACCTCCAGTTCGTTAGCAAATGTTACATCTTTCCATCGTCTTGCTTCCGAAAGTGGACAGTAAAAGCATCTTCTGGGACATAAACCTGTTACAAAGAGAACCAGTTTAGCTCCTTCCATACATAGTTCACAGCCATGTGGAAGTTTCCCCACAACCAGAGATCTGCCTATAGTTTCCTTTATTTTGCGCATTTACTATTTCACTCCTTCATTCTCTAGAATTCTTCTTCGAACAATGGGATCTCTGTCAGCGATTTTCTTCAAAACTTCACCGAAAGTTTCGTGAGGTAATAGTTCTCTTTTCAAATATATTCCGGTTCTTCCTATTTTGTCCCTTCTTAGTAAAATATTTATTCTTTCCTCAACTATGTCGATGCTTACTCCTAAAATTTTTGCTACCTCAGATTCTCTGCCAATAATAGAACTTTCAAGATGGCCTTGTGACGTGGGTTCAATAAGTATTAAGCGTTTGTCAACTCCTGGAACTCTAATGTTCTTTTTGAGATCATTTATAGTTACTAATCCGCCAAACTTATAGAACTCCCATTCTCTTCCCCTAAGTTTGACAAGTGGAAACGTTACTACGGTTTTTTCATCTAAGTATATGTGAGCTTTTATAGAATGCCATGGCGTAGCTTGGACTATTTGCCGAGAATAAAAGTCAAACCCAGCACTATGTAACACCGATTCCACGTGGAAAGGAGATATCGTTTGTGGTATGACTATGTCTATATCGCTTTGAGGTGTAACATCCCCCCTTGCAATACTGCCATGAACTATTGCTTGAACATTGTTTCTTGCCAGTAGCTCCATTATTTTCAAAGCTTTATCTCTAAATTTCTTTAGAAGTTCCCATCTCTCTTTTGTATAAATCACTTTTATCTTATCTCTTATTTTAATTGGTTTCTTTGCCATTTAATCTATAACTCCATGTGTTCTATAGTAAAATAAGAATTAAAAAAGAATAAAGGTTTCCGAAGTCTTTTGATGCCTTCTCATTCTTTGACTAAAAATAACATAAACTTTTTAGGTGTAAATTTATTTGACCTTTTGGGATATACCATGGCTTCACCACTTATGATTTTATTGGTTTTTTGGCTCATGATTGTACTTGTCGGGCAGTACTTACATCTGGAAAAGTATGGGTTAGAGATTTCTCCGTTTGTCATTTTATGGAAAACAAAAAGATTTAATAATTTCATTCGAAAGGTAGCAAAAAAGGCTCCTTGGCTCTGGAGGAAGATATGGCTTATAGGTATACCTTTGGGATTTGCATCTTTACTTTATGGTTTTTATTTCTTGCTTATTAATTTGGTGAGGTTTTTTGTAAGTCCTTCAACGGCGGCTTCTGTGGTTCCGGTTCTGCCTGGTATAACTATAACGGGAAAAACTCTGTATTATTTGTTTTTTGCACTTGGTATATCGGTGACTGCTCATGAACTTGCTCATGGACTTGCAGCGGAGTCTGAGGAAATACCCGTAAAGAGTTCCGGTGTACTTCTGGCTATTTTGATACCGGGAGCATTTGTGGAATTAGACGAGAACAAAATGAAGAGAGAACCAGTGAATAAAAGACTTAAGATTTTTGGTGCAGGGTCTATGGCGAATTTAATTGTTGCTTTGTTGTTTCTTTTTCTATTGATAAATTTTGAGTTTTTAATTTTGCCTTTTTATGCGGCTCCTATGGGTGTTTTGATTACTGACGTTGTAGAGGGTACTCCGGGTTCTACTGTCTTTACTCCTGGAACTATTATATTTGAAATAAATGGTACTGAAGTTCATAGTGTTGAGGAATTTCACAATTATCTTATACACGTAAGTCCGGGTCAGACTTTAGTATTTAATACGAGTCATGGAACTCTCGAGTTAGTAACAGTAGAACATCCCGTAAATTCTTCTAGAGGTTATATAGGCATATATACATTCAATTATTACCCTCCTAGAAATATATTTAGTAAGATGTTAGGAATAATGGCACCATACTATTTCTTTGAAGTTATAAATTGGACTTTTCTACTCTCACTTAGTCTTGCAATTTTTAACATGTTACCCATACCTTTTTTTGATGGAGATCGACTTATTAATGATCTAATTAGAGAATGGATGAAAAAACATAGAAAGACAGAAAAAACATCGCAAACGATTCGAATAGCCATAGCTTCGTTATCTGTTTTGATATTAATATTGAATTTTGTATTCACATTTTTAAAAGTCGGATTTAAAATCCCTTAGGTGGATGAATTTAGGTGAATAATATTAAGACCATTTGTACTAAGTGTAAGAAAAAACCAGCAGTTTTCTTCAGAAAGTATTCTGGTGAAAAACTTTGTAAAAAATGTTTTTTAGTATCTGTTGAAAATCGAATAAAAAGTACAATTTCAAGGTTCAAGATGTTTAAAGAAGACGATCGAATAGCTGTCGGTGTTTCAGGTGGAAAGGATAGTGTAGTATTACTTTATGCTCTTAATAAAATAGAAGAAAAATTTCCTAAGTCCGAATTAATTGCAATTACTATTGATGAAGGTATAAAGGGTTATAGAGAAGGAAGCTTAAAAATTGCTAGAAAAATTTCTAGATTGTTGGCCATTGAACATGTAGTGTTTTCATTTAAAGATTTTTTCGATTATACTTTAGATCAAATAGTTGAAAAAACCTTAAATAGCGATTTAAAACTCGCTCCATGTACTTTTTGCGGAGTTTTGAGAAGAAAAGCATTGAACTTGGCGGCTAGGGAAGTTCATGCCGATAAGCTTGCGATGGCCCATAATTTGGATGATGAAAGTCAAACAATTCTCATTAATCTCTTGAGAGGAGATGTAGAGAGATTAGCTAGGCTGGAACCTGCCCAATTCTTTGTTCACCCGAAATTTGTTCCTAGAGTAAAACCACTATTAGAGGTTCCAGAAAATGAAGTCACTTTTTATGCCTATCTTAGAGAATTAGATTTCTTTTCGAATCCATGTCCCTATGCCCAGTATGCCTTAAGGGGGGATATCAAGGATTTCCTAAATAAAATGGAAGAAAAACGACCCGGGACAAAATTTACTATTTTAAATACCCATTTGAAACTTTTGCCTATTTTAAAACAAGCATTCCGAAAGAAGATTTCCTTAAGAGAATGTAAAATTTGTGGAGAACCAACTCCACATGAAATATGTAAGGCATGTGAACTATTACAAAAACTTAAGAGATTATAGCATTTTCAAAACCTTTCTAGAAATATCTTCGACATGTCTATGCTCCAAAAGAGCAATACTGAACGTTTTTTTATTGTTTGATATTCGAAGAATGTATTCTCCATTCTTTCTCTTTATTACAAATCTAACAACCTTAGATCCCATTATCAAATTCCTAGCATGATTCAAAAACTCCTCAACGGAAAGGACTTTCACTCATAGCACCTCCAAAATAACCGCAAATAACACCATACCAATCACATATATCTAAATAAATTTTTATTTTATCACACTTTAGAACGAAAAGCTAATTAGACTATTAAAACATACTATTTTATGCGGCCGCGGGTAGGGCCGGGAAGTTACCGGTTTCCTGTAACCGCAAACCCGGTTTATGGCGGGGCCAGTAACCCAAGGGGCGATACCTAACCCCGATCGCAGGATTTAGCCTCACAGCGATGAAACTCCGTCCCGTGGGGTCGGCGGCGGTCGGGTCTCCCGCTTAGGCGGGAGTACTACGACCCTTACCGGGGGAACCAGGCCAGGCCCGGGAGATGGAGAGTGTTACTGTCCACCCGAAGGAGCAACCTAACCCCGGACGTTCGGCGCTCACGGGGGTGCGGAGTAGAGACTGGGGGCTGAAACACCGCGATCGGGAAAGGTATCCACCCAAGGGGGCCGCGGCCGCTTTAATTCTTTTCAAAATTATCTATATTATTGAAATTTAAAGAATATTACTTGATTTATGATCTATTTATCAAAATCTCTATTAAACCGTTACTTGACTTATTGTTCCAAAAATTAAAAAACCCACTATGTATAGTAACATGCTCTTTGATTAATCACTATTAATAACTTAGAAAATAATAAATAAGGAAGACGCACATTTATCTAATTAAAGAATGCCGGGGTATCCTAGAGGATAATAGATCTCCGGGGAACCTGGTAGGGAGCGGTCCGCTATAGTTTCCTTCGCGGGCTCAAGCCTGCTATCCTAGGGGTGGATAGCCCGTGGCCGTTGTGCCGCGTGGGTTCAAATCCCACCCCCGGCGCCACCCTAATTTTGAGGTGGAATATATGTTTAGAGTTTATGATCTGTTTTGTGGTGCTGGTGGTTTTTCTCGCGGCTTTGTAGATGAGGACTTCGAAGTTGTGGGAGCAATAGATAATTTTCCACCCGTAGCTGAAACGTATCGTTACAATTTTCCAAATACAACTTTAATTGTTGAAGACATAAAAAATATTCATCCTATCGACTTTTTGGGTTTTATCGGTAAAGAACCCGATGTTATTATAGGTTCGCCTCCTTGTGAACCCTTTACAGCCGCCAATATTAAAAGACTAGAAAATCCCCTAGATAGGCTTTATAAAGATCCTATTGGGAGACTTACATTAAGTTTTATTCGTTTTGTTGGTGATTTAAGACCAAAGGTATTTGTTATGGAAAATGTCCCTCAAATTATTGAGGGCCCTTTAAAAGATGCAATAAAAAAAGAGTTTGAACGAGTAGGGTATTCAAAAATATATTTTAATCTTTTAAGAGCTGAAAGATACGGTAATCCTTCTAGGCGTTCAAGATTGTTTATTTCTAACATAAAACTCTCTCCAAAGCCAGTAAAGAAAAAGGTTACAGTTATTGAGGCTATCGGTGACTTACCAGATCCTGAAGGTGTACACGATGTACCTAATCATGAATGGCATCCCATACCTAGACGAAAAAGGAAGAAAATAGCTTCCCTTAGGTGGGGGGAGTCTCTTATCTTTTATAGAGGTGCAAGAGGAAAAATTTTTACTAATTGGACTAGATTACATCCCTATAGGGTTGCTCCAACCGTTTTAGGCAATTCTAGATTTATTCACCCTTTCGAAGATCGTTTTTTAACAGTGCGGGAGCATGCTCGTTTGATGAGTTTTCCAGATGATCACGTATTTTTTGGAGGTAGATCTGTACAGTACGAAGAGGTAGGTGAAGCCGTTCCCGTTGTTCTAGCTCGTGTAATTGCTTGTGAAGTCAAAAAGTTTTTAGTAGAAAAATCAAGTGAATAATTTGTAATTGTTAATTCAAATTTGAGGAGGAACGATAATGGATCAACTTTTTGTGGTTTTACACAACGTTCACAGTATTCAAAGGGTAAAGGATATGGCTAAACTTGCAATCGGTTTTGGTTTAAAATCGCTCATAATTTCTAAAGCTGAAGGCGCAGCGGCTGTTTCCGGTATTCCTGAAGCACAAAAAATTATGTATAGACAAAAAAAGTCTCTACTTTGTTTTCCAGACTTACCTGATGTAATTGAATTATTAAAACCGGATGAAATTTACGTTTTTGTTCCACCACGATTTGCCAAGGATACTTATGATCCCACTAAGATTGCTAATAAACTAAAGGAAGAGAGAAAAATTTTGTTTGTGTTCGGCGGTAGTGAACCGGGATTATCAAAGAAAGAGATGGATCTTGGAAAAACCGTTTCATTAGACGTTGCTGAGGATATAGGGCCAATAGGCGTGGCAGCTGTTGTTCTCTATGAGCTAAAAAAGTTCTTGAAGTAACTAGATAGAAAAATTTATACTTAAATACTGTAGGAAATGTATTTGGGCCCGTGGTCTAGAAATGGAAGAAAATAAGCTTCCGTTGGGTAACCCGGCTATGACGCCGCCCTCACACGGCGGAAGTCCCGGGTTCAAATCCCGGCGGGCCCACCAATATCACTTTTAAGTCCACAATTTATTTATTGTAAAAATTCTTTGCTAGTTTGAGTACTTTAACTTTACAATTTTTTGTTTATATTTTCTAGTTGTTCTAGCCATTTCTTGATTTCTTTTGGTTTAAATGCTTTCATCGGGATTTTTGGTAAATACTTTCCTATTTCTGCTATAAGTCCTTGTGCTGTGGTGCCAGGTTTGCATACAACAGTGTGTTCTAAAAGTCCTAGTCTTTCGATACTTAGAATGTCTTGTAAATGTCCTGATTTTATTATCGCTTTTCTAACCATTTGTCTGGTGGCTCCGCAGATGATTATTCTATCTAACCCCTGATTAATCCATTTTTTGTATTTTTTTATTTGATTTTCACTTAATTCTACTTCAATTGTATCAAATCGTTCGTCGACATCTATTATTTTTACTTCTAATGGTAAGTTATCCATAAAAGCGTATTTTTTAATTATTTGTCTTGTAGATACTTTATGATTATTTGCTAATTGTTTTCTTAAAACATACAGAGGTATTAGAGCGTCTTTTGGACGGGGAGAAATAACACCAATATCTATGTATATACCGTAGCCGTATTTTTCCACATCTATGAGCTTTCCTTTTCTGATATCTCCATTTTTAAGCTGATTAATTAAAACTGTTGAATAAAATTCCTTAGCTAGATAGTTTTTTGCGGCTTCAGCGTCCTCCCCGTTTAGAGTAACTTTTATCCATCCCTTAACATCTTTCTCTATTCCTATTATTTTCACGTTTAAGTCCCTTACTAGGCTTGCTGCTATGTGATGAAATGCCTTAATTGCAATTTCTTTATTGGGCCCATAAATTTTTTCTAGTAAAATTACTGAGTGGATTGGCATTTTTTCACTTCCATGATCGACGTTACTTAGATGTACTGTCCATCTCCTCTTCCAGTTCTCTAATTTTTTCTTCCAATATTTTTATTATTTCGGAATTATCAAAATGTTGAAGTACATTTCCACACTTTGGGCATTTAAAAGAACTTTCCATAGCTTCTTCGAATGTTAGCCTGGCGTCCCCATCATTAGGGCAATAAAAGAACATCTTACTTTTTTCGTATTCCAATCTTTCTTTTAATTTTTCTAAAACAAGTTTTTTTCTACTTTTTATGAGATCATAAACTCTTTCTTTGTTTATCTGCCAGAAATATGTAAACCACCCAGTACTATCATCCCTTATTCGACGATATGTAGCCAAATTAAAATTATGAAGTTTATAAAGAATTTTTCTCACGTCATTTAGCCTTATACCTGTTTCTTGGGATATTTCTTCATCTGTAGCCTCCTTTCTTTTTGAAAGTGCCATAGCTACGTTTACAGCATCTTCTCCAACTAGTTCTTCGACCACTGATACAAACACATCGTTCTTAGTTTTCTTTGACTGTTTTTGCACTTTTTCATGCATTAATTGCACCACTTCGTTGTTTTTCATCGTTATTGCTACTCCGCTCTCTCTCCATGTTTCAAATTAACTTAAGGAGATTATCAGTATAAATCTTTACATTTAACACAACAAAGTATCTAAATGTTAAAAAGATAGAAAACTGAATTTCCAACTAAGCCTCAACTGGTAACTAACATTTCAATATAATACATAAAGTATGGAGGTTTGCTTCAATTTGGGAAATAAAACTTATACCATATATGTTTTACGCTTAGGTCATCGAATTGAAAGAGATAGAAGAATTACCACTCATGTTGGTTTGGTTAGTAGGGCCTTTGGCGCTAACGGAATTTACATTGCTGGTGAAAAGGATGAAAACGTGAAAAAATCCTTAGAAAAGGTTGTAATGACCTGGGGCGGCTCGTTTCACGTAGAAATTGGAGTTTCTGCAAGGAAGATCATAGAAGAATGGAGAGCAAAAGGTGGAGAAATTATTCACTTAACAATGTACGGTCTTCCTCTACCTAACGTAATAGAGAAAATAAGGAAGTCAAAAAAAGATAAACTTATTGTTGTCGGAGCAGAAAAAGTTCCAGCATGGATTTTTGAGCTAGCTGATTGGAACGTTTCAATTACTAATCAACCGCATAGCGAAGTGGCTGCCCTTGCTGTTTTCCTTCATGAACTTTGGAAAGGAAAAGAATTTAAATTTGAGTTTAAGAATGCAAAAATTAGAATAGTTCCTTCTGCAAAGGGTAAAAAAGTTTTAAAAACCTGAAATAGGCAATTCATTGCATGATTTCTAATGTTCCACCAGCTCTTTCTATGATTTTTCTGAAATATTCGGATGTATGTGGTAATACTTCGAACTGCATTTTAATTTCATCGTTAAAATATACAACTTGTTTAACATTTCCTCTGTTGTATATATGTGAAATTAAAAGACCGGCATCTTGTTTTAAAGGTATGTGAGCTTCTATTTTAACATATTTTGGTAGAAGTTGTTCTGCTTTAATAGATAACTTATCTAGATTATAACCATATAGCGCCGAGATGGGAACAATATCCTGCGCAAGTCCTTCTAATTTTGATACTTTTTCTTTGATTTCTTCTGAGGAAATTTTATCTATTTTATTTAAAGCCATGAGAACCGGTTTTCCTGTCGCACCAACCTCCTCCAAGACGTCGTTAGCTGTTTTTATCTTCCTTTCTATCTCATGTAATGGTTCACTTGCATCAACAACCAGTATAATTAAATCGGCTAATGTGATTTCTTCTAATGTCGATTTAAATGCCTCAATGACCAAATGTGGTAAATTTTCAACAAATCCTATTGTATCGCTTATAAGAACTTTTTTGCCATTAAAGTATGCAAATCTAGTGTATGTGCCTAGAGTAGTGAATAGCCTATCATCTGCTGGAACATTTGATTTCGTTAGTCTATTTAGTAGAGTGGATTTTCCTGCATTGCTATATCCGGCTAAAGCTACAAGTGAAAATCCAAGTTCTCGTCTAATTTTTCTTCTCTCTTCTCTTTCATACCTAATTTTTTCAAGTTCTCTTTCTATTTTAGCTATTCTTTTTCTGATCATTCTTTCATACTTAGCTGTTTGGTAGTATCCTGGGCCGTGAAATCCTGGGAATTCTTCCTTTTTCGTGTATTTGACATACATTTTTAGTTTGGGAAGAAGGTACTTTAGTTTTGCTAATTCTATTTGAAGTTTAGCTTCTTTTGTACCTGCTCTTTTTGTGAATATTTCAAGAATAAGTTGGATTCTATCGATAACTTCTGTTTTAGTCAAGTTCTCTAAATTTATTGTTTGATTTGGTTTTAATTCTTTGTTAAAGATTATTTTGTCTGGTTTTAGCATTTTTGCCAGTTGTGCGAGTTCTTCGGCTTTTCCTTTTCCCAAGCAATAGGCTGGATCTGGTGAGTTTCGTATTTGCTGTAAGACTCCTTCTATTTCATAGCCAGCTGCTTTTGCGAGTTCTTTGAATTCTTCCAGTCTACTATCGTTGGCGGACTGAATTACTTCGACAAGTAAAGCTTTCATTGTATCACCATTTATTTTTTCTTCTTTTTAAGTATTATGGCATCTCCTAGAGTTAAAGATGGCTCCTTTGTAGATAGTGGTGGGGTTTCGGATATTTTGGATGCTGGTACTGTAAGTTTTATGTTTAGAACTTTTTCTAGTTTCTTAATTGTATTTAGTGGTGGCGTTATTTCCATAGTTTCAATTTTACTTATTATTGATTCTTTTTCTTTAATTTCTCTTGCTAGGTCTTCTTGTTTCCATCCTAATTTTTCTCTTGCTTTTTTAACTTTTTCTCCAAAGTTTTCTACTAGTTCGTAGTCTTCTTCAAACATTATGGGCTTTGATATGTATTTTACCCTTCTTTGAACCGGTTTTTTAGGAATTTTTAGTGTTCTTTTTGTTGAAATTTTGCTTTGCGTAGTAGCTACTGGAGTTTCTGATCCAAATTTAGCACAAATTTTGCATACAACTAGTTTGGCGCCTTCTACGATTATATGCTTAGGTGTGCCTTGGATTTTTCGTCCACAGATTTCACATCTCAAATTTGTGACGCCCCCAAAACCACGACAAGAATATATAGGGACTTGAACTTCTTATAACTTCGACGGAGGGACATTGTTGCCAAACTCAACTGAGTCCAAAAAAAGGATATATGTTGACGATGAAGATATTTCCTATCTTCTTAGCTATACGAAGCATTTAGAAAGACGATTAAGAATGCTTGAAACCGAAAAACAATTACTGGACGCAGAAAAAGTGCGTTTAGAGAGAGAATTGAATGCTTTAAGAATGGAGATTGAAAGATTAAAGTATCCACCTTTAATTGCCGCAACGGTTACCGAAATTCTTTCTGATGGTAGAGTGATAGTTAAAAGTTCTACAGGTCCGAACTTTGTGGTTCATGTATCTCCGATGGTGCCACGTGAAAAAATTCATCCTGGAGTTAGAGTTGCTTTAAATCAGAGAACTTTTGCTGTTGTTGAAGTCCTTCCACCATCATATGACCCATTTGTAAGGGGAATGGAGGTAGAAGAATCACCGCCTGTAACTTATAACGATATTGGAGGATTACATGAGCAACTAAGAGAAGTTAAGGAGTGTGTGGAGTTACCCCTAACTCATCCCGAGCTTTTTGAGAAAGTTGGAATTGACCCGCCGAAAGGGGTCCTTTTCTGTGGGCCTCCTGGAACTGGTAAAACTTTAGTTGCCAGAGCAGTTGCTCACGAGACGAAAGCTACTTTCATAAGGGTAATAGGGTCGGAACTCGTTCAAAAATACATTGGAGAAGGTGCCAGATTAGTAAGGGAAATATTTCACTTAGCACAGAAAAAAGCGCCAAGTATAGTATTTATAGATGAAATAGATGCAATCGGTTCAAAGAGATACGATGTAACAACTAGTGGTGATAAAGAAGTACAAAGAACATTAATGCAGCTTCTTAGTACCTTAGATGGATTTGACGCCAGAGGTGATGTTAGAATTTTGGCTGCAACAAATAGACCTGATATGTTAGATCCAGCTTTGTTAAGGCCTGGAAGATTTGATAGAATAATAGAGTTTCCTCTTCCCAATCAACAAGGTAGATTAGAAATCTTTCAGATACACACAAGGAAGATGAATCTCGCCAGTGATGTGGAGTTAAGGGAATTGGCAAAAATAACAGAAGGTGCTACTGGAGCAGATATTAAAGCTATCTGTACTGAAGCTGGAGTTTTCGCCATAAGAGAACGAAGAGTCAAAGTTACATTTTCTGATTTTCTAAAAGCAATTGATAAAGTTTTAAAGAGAAAAAACGAAAAGACATCCAGAGTTGAAAATGACATGTATGGCTAGGAGGTACGAAATATGATCCCTCGACGAATGAGCCCAAAAATGATGAAAAAACTCATGAAGCAAATGGGAATAAAAATACAGGAACTTGCTGGAGTAAAAGAAGTAATAATAAGGCTGAGTGATAATGAAATTATTATTAGGAATCCGCAAGTAACTTTAATGAAAGTTAGTGGACAGGATCTTTATCAAGTCCTCGGAGAGGCTGAGCAACGGCCAATAGAGACAAAGGAAGAGAAATTAGAGATACCTATGGAGGACATTCAACTAGTTGCTGCTCAAGCAGGAGTCAGTATTGATGACGCAAAAAAAGCTTTAGAACAAACTGGCGGAGACTTAGCACAGGCAATTTTACTGCTAAAATCATCAAAAAACACATAATTACTTGATAATAAAAAATTAAGTTGATGCTTTAATACGTTCTCCTGCTTTTCTTTCCAATAAACTCTTAATTCGCTTGAGCCTAAAGAAGTCTTCTCTTTCCATTTCCTCAAGGTAAAATTCAATATATTTTATCGTGTTTTCTATCTTAGGAATAATTACGTATTTTAAGGCGTTAACTCTTCTTTTTGTCTTTTTTATTTCTTCTGCCAACCTTCTAACAGCTCCTTCTGTTTCCGCCAGTCTTAAGATTGCTCTCAGGGCGTTTCTAAATTTTTTAATGGCTGTATCAAGTTTGGAAGAAGTATCGATGAAACTATAAAGCACAGGTTCTTCGTTTTGTTTTTCTTTAACCCTCAAAATTGGTACTCTGACTCCCATTATATTCCTCGTTTTTACTTCGAGTTCTAATGTTGAAGGAATGTTACTCGCAATTTCTTCGATCATTAAAGGTCCCATAAGCATTTTTACTTCTGATAATTCCTTAAACGCCTCTTCTAAACTTTTGTTAGCTTCGTTCCGTAGTTTATATGTTCTTTCCAAAACGTCTCGAAATTCCATAATTAAAGCGTCCCTTTTTTCTTCAAGTAAATCTCTACCTTTTTCTGCAAGAATTTTTCGCCTTCTAAGGATGAGGAGTTCCATTCTAGCTTAGGGTGCCAGTTTTAGACACCCTAAGTTTCTAGTGGGAGGAACTCCTCGGATGATTTCAGTCGACATTTCATCACCACCTGGTTATTAGAAATTAATTATACAATTATGTTAGGTGTGTGAATATTTCCCTATGGAAATATATTTTGTATTCAAAAAATGTTTCGCTGAGTTTTTAAACCCACCTCTTAGTTTACTCTTAGAATCGTTATGAGAAGAAAATAACTAATGTTAGGAGAATAACTCCGACTAGGCAAGCGGCACTCCATTCTAATAAAATTTTAGGTTTTGTTTCTTCTTTTTCTTCAATTTTTCCAGCGGTACCTAGTGTTATCCCGAAAAGATAGATAAAAACAAGAAATATTGCAGATGATAAGAGGTTAAGCCCGTTAATCGATATATAAATGAGACTGGCAATTGAAATAATGACAAAGACCAAAGATATCATACGTAGTAATTTAACTATATTCTTAGTAATTACGCTCAAGATGCACACCTCTTATTTCGTTTTTTAGAAGTATTTAGTATCTTATTAAGGTTTAGGTTCATGTAAATAAATCTGTCTGAGATACAGATACCATACAATATAAGACAAGGGGTTTAAATTCTAAGATAAACATAGATAAAATGGGTAAAAGTGAAAAGGGTATTTATCATCGCCTCGTTAGCTATCTTAGTGATACTTTTATGTTATTTTTCCTTCAATGTCCTAAATGCACAAAGTCAGGAAATTATTGTCTATAGAGGTCAGACTCTTACTCTTACTGCAACCTTAGAGGATGATTTAGGAGAACCAGTTGTAAACGAAACGATATATTTCTACGATGAAACTCATAACATGTACATAGGAGAAGCGGTAACAAATGACAATGGAATTGCACAAATATCATGGACTGTGCCAAAAAGTTATTCTCCAGGTCAACTTGTGTTAAATGCAACTTTCCGAGGAAATCTTGCTAAAAACCTAAGTCCTTCGTATCAAGTGTTTTATTTGACGGTCATGGGAAAAACCTACCTAACTATTTTAGTGACTGATACGACTTTAGACCCTTATGATCAGACAGTGGCTCCAGGAGATGAAGTTGTTATTAATGTTACTGTCACAGACGATGTAGGAGAACCCGTAAAAGCAATAAATGTATCGTTAATAGAAGGAGAAAAGATAATTGATCAACAATTTACTAACGAAAAAGGAGAGACGGTTTTAAGATATATACCTTCGCCAAAAACTTCTGAAGGAAAAATTGAACTAACTATTCAAGCTGGTCCCTATCAGTATTACGAAAAAAGTACATGTATTATAGCGCTTAATATTCGAAAAATAAAAACTAATATAACAATGTTAGAAATAAAACCCGAAGTGGCTTATAGAAACCAAACTGTAACAATAACAGGGAAACTAGTAGATGAAAAAGGTGATCCTCTGGTTAATGCCGCAATTTATGTAAAAAATGAAAAAGGAAACGTCTCTTCAGCATGGACAAATGCTACTGGTTTTTTTGAAGCTATTATTTATATACCAAACTATACAGACCCGGGAGAATATGTTTATACAGTTTCTTTTGCTGGTAGTCCAAGGTATGAAAACGCGGAAAGAAATGTTACGCTTACGATAAGAGGTATTACGTATATCGATTTTTGTTTCAGTAATGTAACGGTAATTAGTGGAGAAATAACAAAATTAAATGTTACCCTTCTTGATGACCAAAACGATCCTGTACCATTTAGAGAATTGTTAGTTTTTGATAGTCAAGGAAACTTGCTGACTAGTACAATCACAAATGATAATGGATGCGCCACAATACAGTGGTACGTCTCTCAAGCTAAAGGTCCCTCATTCATCACGATCAATTTCCCAGGCGATGAATTTTATGATTCAACTATGCTAAAAGTTCCAATATTAGTCTTCGAACGTCCAAATCTTGTCGTTAAAAAAGAAAATAACATCACTCTTGTAGCTAGAAGTATGCAGATATCTTTTTTCGTTCAACTTAAAACTTTACAAAACGATCCCCTACAAGGAAAAGTCATACATGCTTACGACATAACCAATCACTTATACATAGGAAACGTCACTACAGATGATTTAGGAAAAGCTACAATAACATATATTATTCCAAGTAATGCTGTTTTCGGTCAATTAATAATAAAAGTGACGTATTTAGGAAACCCAGAACAATATCTTTTAAATGCAGAAAATTACGTAATTTATAGAATTGTTGAGAAGATACCAACTGAATTAATCCTAAATATACCAAGACGGGTAAAAATCGAAGAAATCATAATTTGTGAAGTTACTCTCCAAACTATTGAAGGAATGCCGTTGAAATTTGAAAAATTGTCTGTCTATCTTAATGATTCATTATTAAATACTGTGAAAACAAACAACGATGGAAAAGTAATTGTAAAATTGAAAATGCCTTCCGAACCAGCTATAATAGTAGTTATGTTCAAATACAACGGCTCGGATTTCTATGGAGCCTCTTTGAAGAGAATAGAAATCGAAGTTTTACCGTCAAGAAATATTTATTCCTTTTTAAAAGATTTTTTGAAGATAATTAGTATACCTTGTCTATTAGGGATTTTTATAGTAGTGCGTAAACGGAAAATATTAGAATTCTCTATAAACATTTAGGAGAAAGTAAATATTGCATATAATTAGATACCTTGCTACAAAAATCGAGAAATGGGATTTCCTTTTGACAATTGGGGAAAAAATTGCGGGAAAAAATTCTGAAGAACTAACGGACTATTTAAAAAAACGTTTTAACATTTCATTTGCAGCTTTATTGAGTACAGCTTTTATACTAAGTTTACTTTTCGGGTTAATATCATTTTTACTTCTGGTAAGAATTGGAGCTTACCTAGCGGCTGTATTTTCTTTTTTTGTAATTTATGTTGTGTTTTTTTCGATTAAGAATTCTGTTACTTCGATTTATACAAACGAAAAGATTGTACATGCCAGTTTAGCTCCTCTTGTATTTTATGAATTGTCATTGAGTTTAGAAGCAACAGATTCCGTATTTGAAGCAATAAAGAGTATTGCGCAATCAAACTACCCCATAGTATCTCAAAAATTTAGAGACATTTTAAGGAAAACGTCGTTTGGCCACTCCCCAGAAAAATTGCTATTTGATTATGCTTTAACTCAACCTTCTAATGATTTCAAAACGGCTGTATTAGCTATTTTAAGTGTTGGGAAACAAAATACGAGTAATATTGAAGAATATTTTCGTGAAATGGAAAACGAGTATGAAAAAATGACCAGAGAAATAGAAATGAGAATTTTACTTATAGTAACTGTCTCTACCTTTTTACCTTTTCTCCTCACTATGACCTATACCCTCTGGGGATATTCTTGGCTTATTCCTACAATCCCTCTAGTTCAAATATTTTTACAAAAATTCCCCAGTAAGAAAATATTGTTACCTTTATCAAGGGATATGAAGATAGAGGCAAGGACTATGATAAATGAATTGGAGGAATGTGCTGAGTTCCTGGAAACTTACAGTAAGTTCCTTGAGTTGAATTATTCGCCGGAAAAGGCTATAGCAGAAACTATTAAAACTGTTTCAAAAAGTGTAAGCAGAAAGATGACTCTTATGGTTAAAGATTTGTTTTTCAATTTAACTCCGCTAAAAGTTGCATGGGCTAAGTTTATAGCTAATTTTAAACATCCTTATGTTATAATTTCTTTAAAAACTGCTGCTCAAATAATAGAAAAAGATTCAAAAAGATCTGGAGAAAAAATATCAGGAATTTCAACGAAACTAAGAGAAATAGTTACACTTACTAGGAAAAGAGAAACTTTAGTAGCTACTCAGAGATTAAAAGCAAGAATAATAACAATAGCTTTAACAGCATTGTTGGGCTTTATATCAGCAATTATCCCTGTGATAGCGTATTCTACAATGTTTATTTTTAATAAATCGTATAGTCCTATATTTAATAACTTAATCATGGTAATGTCCTTATTAGCGACTTCAGTGATCACAGCTTATGCGAATTGTAAAGCAACCATGGATCCTCGAATGAAGTCACAAATATTATTAACCATCTTAATTTTCCTTCTTACGTACAATGTCACTTCATTGTTTCAACAATTAACATATTAATTCGAGCACTAAAAATATGAGCTATAAAAATAATATGGTATTTAGGTGTTATCAAATTGTATGAATATGTAGTACAAGTTACAGGTCTCGAAAAACTTAAAGAAAAAGATAAAGAGGAAATAAATGTATTTCTCGCAAAACAAGCAGAAAAATATGGCAAGTTGCTTAGCCAAATACGGTATCTTAAGATAAACGTACAAACCCTCCATCAAACAAATGAAAGTCGTGTTTTATATTCTATTCAAACACAACTCTCAATACCAGGTAAAACTTTTGAAGCCACTGCAAAAGCGTGGAATGTAAAAAACGCTCTTATGCAGGCACTAGGTAAATTAGAAAAGTCAATTAAAAAATTTAAGAATAGAAGAAGGGAGAAGAGATAGGAAGATGCAGAGCATAGAAAAGGAATTATTAAAAGCAAAGCAAAAAATAAAAGATGCAAAAAACTTAGAGAAACAAAAAAGGTACAAGGAGGCTGCGAAAGCAGCTTTAGAAGCTGCAGAAATTCTTATAGGTGTAGCTAAAAACGATAAGGTTAACAAAAAACTAAAAGAACAATTGCAGGAACGAGTTGGAAAGATAATTGTTTGGGTAAAAATGTTAAAAGACGCTATAACTCTTGAGTCACCTCCAAAAGAACCTGAAAAAGCAACCATGGTAGCATATGAACCTGAAATTAAAAGTTTGTACATAATCTATGAAGATGGTACCCCTATATATTTTTATGTGGCAAATAACATGATACTTGATCCTACACTTGTTTCAGGAGCTCTGACAGGGATATCAACACTAATAAAGGAGATAACGCAAACAGGAACTGGAGTTAAAAAAATAGATTATGGGGATGGGGAAATAATACTTGAAAAAGGTAAAAAGATCACTATAGCAGCATTTACATCGTCACCAACACAAGAAATGAGAAATAGAATTACTAAATTTATAAAGACTTTTGAAGAATCGTATGGAGATGTACTGGAAAACTGGGATGGAAACTTATCTAAATTTAAAAACTTAGAAGAAAAAATAAAGAATATGTTGTTATGCCGCCACGCACATTGTAATAATAGGTAACAAAAAAATAATGCAAAGCAGAAGGGTTAAGAAGGGTAAAGCTTTAAAGCCCTACTTTTATTAGATAACTAAAAAACTGTATTATATTATCAAATTTTTTTGATAAAACAAGGGAGCGGTAAGGGAGGGTGTTCTGTGAAAAAACCGTTAATGAACATAGAAGATCTCGTTAATTCATATTTGTATGAAAAGACTTGGCTTGTTCGAGAAAATGCAAACACGTTTAAAACATTCAGTGGGCTATTTGGCTTTGTTGCGCAAGAAATCCTTAAAAATTATGCTCTTTTTTCATCAAATGGGTATCCAAGAGAACAAGTAGAAGCACATGTAAGAGGAGACATACATATCCATGATTTACCCTTTGCTCGCTTCATAGCCTACTGTGCTGGATGGAGTCTAGAAAGACTTTTTAGAAAGGGTTTAATAACTCCAAACGTTTATGCGTCTCCCGCAAAACATATGTCATCGGCTGTAGATCATATAATAAACTTTATATGTACCTCACAACAAGAATGGGCAGGAGCACAAGCCTTTGGAGACTTTGATCTATATTTAGCTCCCTTTGTACACGTAGATAAATTAAACCCTAAGGAAGTAGAGCAAAATATTCAGAGACTTGTTTTTAATTTTAATTTCCCCAGTAGATTCGGTTCTCAAAGTCCTTTTGTAAATGTTACTTTGAATTTTAGTGTAAATGGAGAAAAACAAGAAAGACCTGCCATAATAGGTGGAAAAGAACATGGAACACTAGGTGATTACATAGAAGAAGCCATGATAACAACATATGGATTAATTGATACTTTAAAAGAGGGAGATAGTAAACATAGACCATTTACATTCCCTATACCTACAATAGGAATTGATAAAAATTTTGATTGGAATGAAAGAAAATGGATTCTAGGAGATATAGATTTAACTTATGAGATTTTTGAATTAACAGCCTTACGTGGGTCATTTTACTTCTTAAACTATCTGAATGGATATATAGATCCTAACAGCAGATTTGCTATGTGTTGTCGCCTACTTCCGGACATAGGTAAATTATGTAGACATGCAGGTGGAATATGGACAGTTCCTGACGAAACAGGAAGTATAGGAGTTGTAACGATTAATCTACCCCGACTTGGGTACTTAGCAAAAGATGAAGATGATTTCTTCACAAAACTAGATGAAAGACTTGAAATAGCTAGGCAACAATTAATGACAAAGAGAAAATTCCTTAATGATATATTAAGAAGCAATTTCTTTGATCTGCCTATAACAAGAGAATATCTAGGAACTTATGATAATCATTACAATACTATAGGAATAGTAGGTATGCATGAGTGTCTCATGAATTTGGCAGGTGTACCAATATATGAGCAAGATGGTATACGACTGGCAAAGAAAATACTAAGACATATACTGGATAAACTCCAGGAGTTTGAAGAGCTAGATAATACTCTATATAATTTGGAACAAACACCAGCTGAATCCACAAGTTACCGATTAGCTATGTTGGATGCTAAAGAATTTGGAGCAGAAAATATTTGTATTCAAGGCGAACCTGGAGCATACTATTATACAAATAGTACTCACGTACCCTATAATGCGGAAATACCCTTACATGAAAAAATAAGAATAGAAGCAGAGTTTCACCCCTACTTTACTGGAGGATGTGTAACTCACATATGGCTTTGGGAAAAACCAGAAGTTGAAGCCCTTAAGAAATTTGTCCGCCGCGTACTCACAAATACAAAAATTGCTTATCTAACTATCACTCCAACAATAACAACGTGTAGAAATTGTGGTAGTGTATGGCATGGTATTATCGAGAAGTGTCCAACATGTGGACATGTAAATTCTCTAGAAGTATGGAGTAGAATCGTAGGCTATTATAGACCGGTATATCTCTGGAACCAGGGTAAAAGAGCAGAGTTCATTAGGAGAATACACTATACACTAGACGGAGAAATTATAAATCCTCTTAACCTCAAATATCTTAGGGCGTAGTATATGAAAAAATCTCCCTTTTTACTTAAAATTTTTTCATACGTTCCCTTAAGTCTCATTGATTGTAGAACTGATGCATGTACACTCTTTTTTCTATCACATTGTAATATGCGATGTATATACTGTCAAAATTATCCCCAATTTACTCAAGAAGTTCCCTTAACAAGAGAAAGTTTTGTAAAACAGGTAGAAAAGAATTGGGCTGTTGGAATAGTAAAATTCACGGGTGGAGAACCGACACTGCAAGAAAAGGATTTAATTGAAGCTGCAAAGATAATTCAAGACTATGGTAAAAAAATAGCAATAGATACCAATGGCACAAAACCTCAGGTAATAGAAAAAATTTTACGATTTGAAGTAGCGGAAGTAGCTGTCGATTATAAAGCACCTCCAGAAAAGTATCAGTATATTACTGGAGTTAACTCTTATCAAAAAGTTAGAACCACAATAGGTATATTAAAAGACCAGCAAATAGATTTTGAAGTTAGAACCACGATTGCAGAGCCAATAATAGCAGTAGAAGATCTTCATAAAATTGCTGAACTACTTTCGAAAATGGAAGTCCCTCTATGGGTACTACAACTCTTTAAACCTACAGAGAACACTCCAAAATGGTTAAAACCCCCCTCAAGAGAAAAAATTATTAAAGAAATTGAAAAACTAAACGAGCAGTACAATTTAAAAATAAAGCTAAGATCCTTTTAGTATTAAGTTCTTACATGCAATTTTAAAAATTAAACATAAAAAAATCCACCAGAAAGTATAACGGCAACAATTATAGGGATTAAGGAAAGAGAAATTGGAATAGGAATTCCTGGTAAGATTTTTCCCATAGAAATGAGCCTATATGTTAAAGCAACTCCAGTGAAAAGGAAGAGAACGGAAAACAGCATAGTATTTAAACCAAACTTCCAATAAGCATGAGCAGGAAGCAAAGAATAGAAAATAAAATCACCAAACCCTATATCTACATTACCTATAGAGTATGAAAAATCAGCAGCTCCTCTCCTAGGATAAGCTTCTAAGACATTGAGAAATCTCTCAGAGAATCCTAAGGAGGCAAGGAGAGTATCTAATAGCGATATCATAACAACCAGAGAAAGAATGGATAAAGTATGCATGGTAACTCCAATAAATGCTCCCATAATACTTCCATAAAGAAGCATTAATTTCTTTTTCCCTTTTTCAGATAACATATCCGTGATAATGAAAACAGATGAGAATCCAGCAATGTACAACGAAGCAAATGCGACTAAAATGTACAATATAGGATTAATTGTTGCAGGAAAAAGAATTAACAAAAAGGTTTCACCGAAAAAAATTACAGAAACAGTTACAATAGGAGTAATACCAAGTGAGATGGCAAATTTAAATGCAAATGGACCCTTAGCTAAAAGAAACATGTAAAGCAATAAAATAATACCTAAGCTTATCAAAGTTGAAATTATGATTCCTAAAAACCTTAGTAGGATGCTTTCGGTGTTTAAAATGGGTATCACAGTAAAATAGCCAGCCATACCAGCAATAACGGCAATATATGTCAAACCTAGGGAAATGGTTATACATACACCGATCGAAATAAATAGCCAAACTAGATGTTTAATTTTTTCCTTATCCACATGAAACACCTAGATAAGCAAACCAATATCGGACTAGACAAAAATGTCGAAAGAGGTAAAAGTATGAAATCATTAAAAACTGTATATCCCTACATTATCTATTTAGTACGAGTATATACATAAACTGTCTTGTATCTCCTAGTACAGGAACCCTTTTTACTAACCCCCTCTCTACGAGGATCTTAACCGCATATCGCACAGTTCTAGGGCTATAGGGTACCTCCTGTAAAAGATCTTTGGCGGTGACCATGTGTTTTTTCTTCAAAACCTTATAGATTTGTAAAGCTGACGGGGGTAAACTTGATCGCATCAGTCACCGCCCCCAAATAAGGCTTAATAATAATTTCAATAAAGCTTATATAAAAACTTCCATTACGGCAAATCTTATAAAATCTCATAATGAACATTTAAAAGAATCCACGCAGAGTACAACGATAAAACATACACTAGAGATATTGAAACATCTATACTTGAAACAAAGACTAGAAACTACTAAAATTATATAAAACACGGTAAGAGACATCATATCTCCTAAAGAAAAATGTCAAAGAAACGAATAATGTCAAAAGTGTAACAAATATCGCAATATCGAAGAATAGACCACTAAGGTATGTATAGTTATATGCTCATGGTAACCAAACATATTTATCTATAAAACACTAAAACACCACACAGTCGTATGTATACAATTAACTGGTTAAAACGAGTTATGCATTTACGAGGTGAAAACTCTTTGCCAAAACATGAACATAATCCTACAACTTCCAAAATAATGGAAGATCCACATACTAAAATAGAGTACAAAACTGTAACAGAAGTAGCGGGGCCTCTCCTTTTCATAGAGAAAATAAGGGATGTAGCTTATGGGGAAGTAGTAGAGGTAGAAACTCCAGATGGGGAAAAACGCCGTGGAACAGTATTAGAGACTACTAAAAATTTCGCCGTAGTTCAGGTGTTCGAAGGAACGCACGGATTAGATACTTCAAAGACAATTGTTAGATTTACAGGAACTACATTAAAACTACCAGTATCCACAGATTTGCTAGGCCGTGTGTTTGACGGTTCGGGTAGGCCCTTAGATCACCAGCCACCTCCAATACCGGAGGATTACTGGGATATTCACGGGGCACCTATAAATCCCTATGCAAGAGAATATCCTCGAGAACCGATACAAACAGGTATATCGGTAATAGATGGGATGAACACACTGGTCAGGGGTCAAAAGTTACCATTATTTTCAGGCAGTGGAATGCCACACAATAGAATAGCGGCACAAATAACAAGACAGGCGACAGTACCGGGAAAGGAGGAAGAATTCGCTATAGTATTTGCAGCGATGGGTATAACACAAGAAGAAGCTACGTACTTCTATCAAAACTTCAAGAAAACAGGAGCATTGGAACATACTGTGTTGTTTTTAAACTTAGCAAATGACCCCGCTATAGAGAGGCTTATAACGCCACGAATAGCTTTAACAACAGCAGAATATTTAGCATACACCCAGGACTATCACATATTAGTGATATTAACGGACATAACAAATTATGCAGAAGCATTACGAGAAATTTCAGCAGCGAGAGAAGAAGTACCTGGACGTCGTGGTTACCCTGGGTATCTATATACCGATCTCGCTACAATATATGAAAGAGCTGGAAGAATTCATGGAAGGAAGGGTACAATCACCCAGATGCCTATTCTCACGATGCCGCACGACGATATTACACACCCCGTAGTAGACCTTAGTGGTTATATAACAGAGGGCCAGCTTATTTTAGATAGAGCACTTCACCGTAAGGGTATATATCCCCCTATAGATCCCCGTCCAAGTCTGTCCAGACTGATGAAAGAAGGTATCGGTGAAGGACTTACACGATTTGACCATAGAGAAGTTAGCGACCAACTTTATTATGCTTATAGTGAAGGATGCGATCTGCGTGAGCTTGTCGAAGTAGTAGGTGAAGAAGCTCTGACCGAAAGAGATAGAAAGTTCCTGCAATTTGCAGATGAATTTGAAAGACGATTCATAAATCAAGGTGAGTTCGAAAATAGAACCTTTGACGATACGTTGGACTTAGCTTGGGATCTATTATCTATGATCGAACCAGCTGAAATGAAACGAATTGATCCTGACACAATTGAATGGGCTAGGAAAACGGGACGCTACAAGTATACAGGATAATTTCTTAATCTTCTTTACTTTAATTTTAATTGTTCAAATTATTGCTGTGTATTGAAGTTGTTATTAGAAAAGCTGGATAGTTGAATTAGTTTTGATATTATTACGTTTTTAAGCAAAAATTAAAGGTTAACATGTAACTAACGTATCTATATTTTAATTTCAGGGATACGATGTACCAAAACATTAAACGTTGCCGTCATCTAAGCGAACAATCAATTTAAATACATAAGTTAGGCTATCTATTATAATTCTCTATGTGAGGTGTTTTTTCTTTGTCTCAGCAGTTAAAAGAAGAAGTTTGGAAGAAAATAGATGCTTACAAAAATAATATTATTAGATTTACTTGTGATTTAATAAAAATACCAAGTGAGAATCCTCCAGGTGATATGACAGAAATAGCTGAATTCATCAGAAATCATTTAGAGAAATACGGTTTACATTGCAAGCAGTATGAACCTGAAAAAGGTAAAATCAACCTGATTTGCAGTATTGGAAAAAACAGAAACGAATCAAACTTAGTATTTAATGGTCATATGGATGTAGTTCCAGTTGGGGAACGAGAAAAATGGGATTTTCCACCTTTTAGTGGAGAGGTAAAGAATGGTTATATTTTAGGTCGTGGAGCATCTGATATGAAAGGTGGATTGGCAGGGATTATTAGTGTTATGGAACTCCTTGCTGAACTCGAAGTAGAATTAAATGGAACATTGACATTAACATTAGTTCCGGATGAGGAAACTGGAGGAAAATTTGGAACCGGATGGCTTATGATGCGTGGTATTATAAAGCCTGATGCGTGCATTGTCGCGGAACCTACTGGGTTAACATTCATTGATATAGGGCAGCGTGGAGCGCTTTGGATTAAAATCACAGTACGCGGTTTTCCGACTCATGGTAGTCTTTCTCCATATAAGGGAGAAAACGCTATTTTAACGGCTTGTAAAGTTATGAATACGTTATTGAGACTAATAGAAGTTGAAGTTAAAGCTCCTGATGATATAATTGATATTGTGGAAAAGTCTAAGTTAATGGTCGAAGCGTTGATAGAAGAAAAGGGTATTGGAAGAATCTTAAGTTCTCCTACAGTTAATGTAGGTACCATTAGGGGAGGTAATAAGATAAATGTGGTTCCAGATAAGTGTGAAATGGAAGTCGATATAAGACTGCCCATAGGGTTTTCTGTGAAAGAAGCTGAGGAGAAGCTAGAAGAATTATTAAAAGACTTTAAAGATGATGTCTCAATAAATGTAATAGCTGGAATAGAACCTAATTATACTTCGCCGACTACACGATTAGTTTCTTTGATAAAACGTAATATAAAAGAGATTCTGGGTATTAATCCTGACGTTTTCGTCCAATGGGCTTCTAGCGATGCCAGATACTTTAGGCTTAAGGGTATTCCGACCATCCATTATGGTCCTGCCGAAGTAAAAGGTATTCATGGATATAATGAAAGAGTAAGGGTTGAAGATGTTGTGACAGCGGCTAAAGTGTATGCTGGTGTAGCCATAGACTTTTTAGCATAATTATGTCTCTTTCATTGCTAATTTAGTGACAAAATTACGATGAGAGTTTTCTATTCAATTAGTTCTCTTAGAATTCTTGCCAATAATGTTCTTGGAAGAAATACTGGTTTTTTTGTTATCTTTTTAATCACTTCGCTAATTTTTCTTCCGTAGCCGATGCAATCTAAAACTATCATGTCCACTTTTTCCTTCCGAAACTCATTCGCTATCTTTTCTACATTCTCATCTACGTATGGAGGAAAAGTTTTGATTACAAGTTCTAGTCCACTTTTTCTCCATTTATTTTCAGCTTCCTTTACCTGATCTGGCGAAGGTATAAGTATTCCTAGTTTTCCCTTCGGTAACAAGCTTACCACAATGTTGTATAAGAGAACAGAGGGTTTTATTAAAAGCTTTTTTGAATTTAGCCCTGGAAGATCACCTGTACATAAGATCATTATTATATCGACATAGTTCTCAATTTTTTCGATGCAACTTTGTATTTTTTGAATTATTTTCTTTCTACTGACTTTTACTTGCGTACCATCGCGCATGCGAGTCACTAATATGTATTCTCTCTTTTTAGGTTCGAGTTCTTTTATATCATCGAATGTTAGTCCATCTAAGGCTCCGCATTCGATTATCTCGATATCTGGTCCTAAAATGTCTTTAATATCTGAAGTTACATCAATTCTTGGTGACTGCCCAATCGTTACCATGCCAACTCTTATTTTTCTTCTATGTGTAATGTCTGTTCACCTTTATTGAAGTTTGTTAAAATTTCGCATGTGAAAATATGCTTTGTTACTTTATAAGTTCCGGTTGTCTTAGAATATTTTTGAAATCTGAAATAAAATAGCTATTTTAGGTTTTTTCTAAATATTCTTCCTAGATTTCCGTATAGTTTTGTTAGTATTTTGAACTCTTTTTCATCATAGAACTTGCATTTTCCGTTTGTAAATTCTTTTGCTATTTCTATGCAGAATCTAGTTGCTTGTTCTAATCCTAAAATGTAGTTTGCGCCTGTTCCACATCCTGGAATAGGTACTCTTGCCGTGGTTGCAACGCCTACGACTGGCGCATTTGTCATTAACCAGGGCTGCATGATGCTGTTGATATGATATACATTATTAGTGTATGGAGTTATATCTTGCATAGTTATTGGTACAACAGCTACGATGTCACCTGTTACTCTTTCGTAAATATTAATTAGGTCATCACTTACTTTTAGAATCCAGCCATCTTTTACTGTTGGTGTTATTGCAAATCCATGCACCTTTATGACTCTATTTCCTTTTGTAGCATCCACTGAAAGAATTGCATCCATTTTAGGATCAACTTCATGTTTTAGCATCTCTGTCATGTCTATTGGTGAATCCATGAAGGATACAGGTTTGTGAGGCCTTATAGGTGCATTCGGAGTAATATGAGTAGTTATTATAACATCTCCTTCTAAAATATCTCCCCTTTTTCGTGATTCTCCGAGTTTTATGGCACATGCAAGAGCTACTATGGCTCCATCAGCGTCAGAAACCATTCCAATTACTTCTGGTCTAGCACCTACTCCACCAAGTCTGCCAATTATACCCAGAGTTGGTGCAGTTCCATTTTGTTCCTTACCATTTTTTCCTGGAATAAGAATTTTTATGAAACAGGTTTTCCCTCTTGATCCAGATAGATGAGTTATTTTGACATTTTCTACTCCAAATTCATTTAACATCTCCTTTATTTTTTCGTCTGAAATTTTTGAGTTATCTAGTAGATCGATGACTTGTAAAACATGCTTCATGCACGACAAACTTTGGACCTCCAATGGATATTCATAGATATACGTTATATTAGGCTTTAAATATTATTATAGTGGTTTTATATCGGTTTAAAAACATTAAAATAGTATTTTGTGTTTAGTTTGATGAAAGTAAATTTTATATTCCTTTTGGGCGTCCCTTGTTGTGCTTGCTAGTAATTTTTGTTCTTGTGAAAACCATTCGAATTGTTTCGGTTCTAATCCTGTTCAAATATATGAACCCCTTATAATTTGTTAAATTTGATAGATTTCTCTTTGGAACCGGTATTCTTAGTATTATTAAATAATGGTTGTTAAAATCTATAGTTTTTATTTCGTTGTGTCAATTATCGTAGTTTAAATATTTTTGTTAAAACTAAATAGGGGTTAAAATGTTTCTCTTAGAAGAAAAAGGTATTCAAAACTTTGTAGAATACATTGCAAATCGATTTAAGGAAATTTTTGAAATTTTAATAATTATTGGAAACATTGCTGCAACGATAACTATTATTGTTGGTTGTATTATGTGGTTGTCCCGCTTTGATCCAAATGCTGGTAAGCGTCTTTTTCTTTATGGCATAATTTTAGCGATAATAATTCGATTTTTAGCTACTTTAGGGCTTCCTACAGCGATTATACCATAATTTAGGTTACTCTGATGTTTAGTGAAAAATACATCATTTTACAAATACTTCAACCTTAGGGTATGAAAATGTTTGGAAAAAATAGAAAAAACAATGGAAGAATAAGTAGAGTTTGTTTTGAATTTATTTTGTTATTAATCTTAATGTTTTTTATATATAGTTCTTTTACCGGAAAAAATTCTTTTAGTTCATTTTTCGAATTTATCTTTTTCTCATTGAATTTAAATTTGAACTCAATTTTTGATATGATATGGATATTAACCATACTTTTTCTCATATCTATCATGTTGTTAGTAATCTTGAAGGATACTAGAGTATATAACATAAAAACTTTGAAAATAGATGACATCTATGCATCTGTTAGCCGCGGAAAAAACAAAATGGTTTTAGTTTGTAATGAATTAATTAATATACCTAGAACTGCCCTTAGAGGCGAGCAAAGGCTTTTAAGGGGGAAAACTCCTTCTGAAGAATCATATGAAAGGATTTATGGTCCTGATCACTTAAGTGCACTTAATAAGAATCTTTTAGAAAACACTCATGTCGCTTTTGAAATATTTTCTAAACATGGTATCGTAAAACTTAGATTTTATACCATTTGTGCAGGTAAAAATGGTATAGAAACTCAAACAATTATTGAAGGAAGTAAAATTTGTTCAACACTGCAATCAACGTACGGAGAAGTAAAGTTTAGAAGTTTGAGTGATGAAGAACTTAGAAAGACTATATGGAACCCTGTTGGTGGAGAAATACGTGAAATAAGGAAAGGAAAAAATATTTTGGCTCTTATTTGCGAAGATAGAGTAAAGTATATGGCTCTTCTAGAAATCTCCGATTTTCCCGAAATAAAGGCATGGAGTAAAAAGACCCAAATAGATGCTTTAATTCAATATTTGGTCAAAATGAAAAATCAAATATCGGTTATATTCACATTTAAGCCAAACAGAGGCCTAAAAAGATTATTAAAAAAGAAAATAGATGAACAAAAGATGAAAAATGCTTACAAAGAATTAAGAAGGAAAAGCGAAGAAAAGTTCAGTTTAAAGGCAAGATATGACGCGATGAAAGTAGAAGAAGAATACATAGAAAAAATAGAACTAGCTGAAAAAACAGGAGAATGGAAAGTACAAGCGTACGCTATAATTTTAGGTGATACGGAGAAAGATGTACTTTTTGAAGTGGAAAAATTAAAGACTATTTTGTTTAACATTTATAGCGGTCAAAGATTTACGGTAAAAATACGAATTTTTGAAGTAAAAGATGTGAAGAGAAATATTGGAAGATTACTCTTTAGATTGCCGTTAAAGGGAGTAAAAAGTATTTCAATGTCAAGTTTTAGATTAGCAGCGTATGTACACCTACCAGAAAACCCATTCCCGACTTCTGCAGCGAGTATTGAATCTGTTACCTTTGAAATACCACCTAGATCCATAGTTACAGGTCCATTGATTCTGGGGAAAGTTCTGTACTTGGATAAAGAAGTTTTTGAGACAGGAATACAACCAAGAGATCTGACGATGCACATGACAGTAATAGGACAGACTGGCTTTGGAAAAACAAGATATATACAGAGAGTACTATGTGAATTGGTGAGATTAAAACCAGAAGTCGGATGGGTTATATTTGATTGGAAAGGAGAATATGCGGGCTTAATAAAAAAGATTGATCAACCGATACTTGTATTGAAACCTTTAACGAAATATGCACCACTTTATATAAATTTATTTGATCCCATGGGTGCCAAACCTGAGGAACATTCTCAAAAGTTGTTTTCAATTATAAGAGAAATATATTCGTCATTATTTGAAGCACATGAAGCACAATTATCGCTTCAAATGGAAAGGGTTTTGAGAGAAGCTTTAACTAGGGTTGTAATGGATCCTAATAAAAGGACCTTTAAGGACCTTTATATGGAATTAGATAGTCTTGGGAAAAAATGGCAAAAAAACATGTCTGCCATAGCTATGACAATAGAGGCTTTGAAAAATAGATTAGATAAGCTTACACGACCTCCTCTAGGCGAAGTTTTCACGAATCCACCTAATATTAATTTTGATAACTTATTAAACAAGAAAGTCATTATAGATTTAAATAAAGTTAGACTAAAAGGTACAAGAGAAGATGCTAGACTACTTATGAACATCTTAGTAAAGTATTTTTTTGACGCAGCATTGCGTAGGGGGTTACAAGAAGATTTAAAGCATCTAATTGTGGTAGAGGAAGCTCAATTTCTTGTTCCACAAGTATTAATTAAAAAAACAACAATAGAGGGAACTCCTATCGAAGATATGATTATGCTTGAGCGTGCAACAGGACAGGGAGTAATATTTTCAGCAGTAAGACCGATAATAAGTGAACATATACTTGCAAATGCTTTAACAAAGGTTGTTTTTAGAACTCAAACAGATTCACATATTATAGCTAAACATGTGAATTTAAATGAAGAACAAGAATCTTATCTAAGAGTATTACCAAAAAGGGAAGCTATCATTTTACATCCTAATTTTCCGCATCCTTACAGATTAAAAACAATAGAGTTTAATGTACCTAAAGTATCAGCTCATGAAATAGAAGAAAACAATAAAAAATATTTCCCACATATATACACAAGACCAGTTGGCTACGTAACAGAGAGGAGCATTGAACAAAAAGTAGCTAACTTTCTTAATGAACTTTGTGTGCCTGATGATGCCCCTTTCATACTTTCCACCATAAATGAACAGCATATAGCAATATTAGACAAACTAAAAAACAAATACGAATTTTTAGGTAAAATTCTGAGCTTAGTAAAGGAAGCAGAAAAGAGGGGAAGTAGGGAAGTTATACTCATAGTAGAAGATAAAAACCTAGAACTAGCTGAAAAATATCTAGGAGAATACAACTTACCTGTAAAAATATTTGCTGTAAATCAGTTAACAGAACTAAAAAACTACATACAATCACCTAGTCAAATCCATATGCCGCCACATTTTCATAGTTTTAAAAAATATAACAATCACTTGAACCTTACAGAAAACGTTAACCCATCAGAATTATTCGAAATCCTAAGGAAAGTTAGAATGTCGCCATTAAAGATGATAGTACTCCAGAAAATAGCGGAACGTGAAATAGCAACAGTTAATGAGTTAGCAAGAGAACTAAAGCTTATTGAAAAAGTTGTGGAAGATGTATGTGAATTATTAACAAGGAAAGATGCTTGGAAATATCCTTTAGCGAAAAGGGTTGGGCCTCAGACATATAAAATAACAGAATACGGGCAGAAATTAGTTAAAATGTTAAATTTTGATAAATATAATGAAGTAGGGAAAAAAGAAAGGATGTTAACTAGTTTTGAACCGAAGTAATTTTGGGGAGCAACTCTTTATTGAGTTGATAGCCGTTATATGGATCTCCTACAATTATTCCGGCTCTTTTGAGCTCTCTTTTAAGCGTTTGGAACTCATCTGGCTCTATGGATCTCTTAAAACGGCTTTCAAAAAATGGAGATAAACATTCTTCAATAAGCTCGATCTCAGAAACCGGTTCCCCTTTATTGTAAAGATATTCAATAATGATATTCTTTAAATCTTCCTTAGCCCTCTCCTCTTCCCTAATAATTGATACTATCTTGCACAAAAAACTTGAAATTTCTTTTCCTTGGGCAGTTAAGTTATAAAATAAAGGTTGTTTAAAACTATCAATAATTCCCTTTTCTTTAAGACTTTTGAGGCGTTTGAAAACCGTTCTAGCCTTGAAAGGTGCTTTCCTTATAATTTCCGAAGTAGAAATTTCTCCAGCTTCCCTAATAATTTCAAGAATTATTCTTTCAGAAGGAGAAACATCGTAGTGAACATTCGGGGAAACAATAAAATAAAAAACTCTATTCTTACTTCTTACCAGAAACCTTTTTATTCTACCAACAACCCTAGAAACCTCGTTACGAGGTACAAAATATGTAATATCTCTAAATGTAAGTGCACCATTGTTTAAAGCAATTAATAAGAGTTCTTCGTAACATTTCCTCATTTTAGAAAGTTCAGGAGGCCATTCAAAATTCTCAATTTCACATATGATTTTTTCACCGAGAGAGGATAAACCAAATAATCGTCCCCTTCTTACGATGAGCCTAGCCTTAAGTAATGGGTTCAAATAACAGGTTTCAATTGTGCTTTTACTATGATAAAATCCTTTATCTCTTAACTTTTCCTGAAGCTCATCTAAACTTAAAGCTCCATATTCTTTCAAAATTAGTAGGATTACACGCCTTCTCACATTTTTAACAGCATTCAAAACATCTTTAAGAAAATCCTTGATGGGAACTACATCAGACAGATTTGTGCTCATTTTGGAGCACCATATAATTTTAAGGAAAAAGTATTTAATAAAATTTTTGTTTAACAAAATGAAAAATAAAAGAAATTCAGAACTAACTGAAATATCAAATAGCAACTACATACCATACATAATTAACCAATATACTGTGGCTGATACACAAAAAAGAAAGTGAAAGAAAGATATTCTGTATAACGTCTTTTAGATAAAAAATATCAACTAAAAATACGAAACAGTACGATTTTTCTGAAAATAGGAGTCTGAGGACATCTCCACAAAATGTCTTTTGACCCTCACAAAAACTCCTTTATTTCCTTAAGAACCTCACAAAAAAGCTACTTACCATATAAAATTCTTATAGAAGACCGGTGATGACTTAGTTCTCTCTGTATAATGGACAGAATTAAGATATATCATGTTCTTATTTAATTTAGTTAATAATAGTCAGAAGCTTTGATTTTCCGGTTTAAAACTGATTTTCATCCATATATGCAGTTTAATATTTAAAACTTCTTCCTCTTATCTTTTCCAATTCATAATCCAATTTTATTTCATATACTCCAGGATGAGGAGAAACAATTAACGGTGCTCCTTTAGCTATAGCTTCAAAATTTAGCTCAAATATCCCTCTAGTATTTTCTTTAACAGTTTCTATTTTTTCTGAATCAGAAGTATGATAATTGATCTCTTTTTTCGGTTTAATTAACCTAGGAACATTGAATTTTAAGAGTAGAAATTCAGTGCCTCCACAATTTCTACAATACTTCGGAGCTTTTTGGAAAACCGTTTTATACAATGTTCCACATTTCAAGCATTTGTAAAATAATTTCACATAGTCTTTTTTAATTTTTATTTGTAAAGACAATATTTTCACCTTATTCACACGGTACTCTTCGACTCAAATACCATTTTCATTAGCATATAAACTAGGGTAATACGTGCAAGCTACGGAGAATTTACCCACTTTAAAAGAATGTTACAGTAAAGTTATTAGGGGTTTAAACATTGAGTTGGCTTCTTAAGTTATTTGGGAGAAAAAGGGAAAAAGAATTAACACTGGGTATTTACGGGGCTCCAAATGTCGGAAAAACTACACTAGCAAATAGAATAGCAAAGGACTGTGGCGCTCAGCCACAAGGAATCATCTCGGAAATTCCGCATGAAACTAGGGCCGTAGAGAAAGTGGAAAAACTCCATTTAAATATAAACGGTAGAGTACTTCGAATAACAATGTTAGATATGCCTGGTTTGGCAACAAAAATAGATTATCGAGAGTTTGTAAAATATGGTTTAACGGAAGAGGAGGCTATTCAACGGGCAAAAGAAGCTACGAAAGGAGTAATAGAAGCTGTAAAGTGGTTAAACAAGGTAGATGTAGCAATTGCTGTCGTAGATTCAACAAAAGTACCCTATGATCAAATTAATATAATGCTCATCGGAACTTTGGAAGCAAAAGGTATACCAATAATTATTGTGGCAAACAAAATAGATCTAGCGGAGTCTAGGCCACATCTAGTGAAAGAAACCTTTCCGAACCATAAAGTAATTCCAATTTCGGCATTAACAGGACAAAACATCGAAAAACTGTATGAAACTTTAGCAAAACTTGCATAAGGGGAAATGGTCATGGAAATAAATTTCATTTCTAAAAACGCTACAAAATATCTTACAACAAGAGAAAAAATACAAATGATACTAAGACTTGTGAGAAACAACGTAATGATAGTATTGGAAGAGGGATTATCTCCGGAAGAACAATTGGAACTATTAAAGGAAACTATGAGAGAAATAGATCCGTTAAGATTCGTTGGAGTAGATATTATCTCCTTTAATGGTCCAAATAGACTGCAAGGTAGGGAAAATGTCACCTCCCTCACAATAATAGCTCCTGGAGGAAAGATCGAGATAGTAAAAAGAACTCCGAATCAACTTTCAGTGCAACTTTTATAATGCCCTCAACAGAAACTTCGTCAGGGATATCTTATTTTTGACTATAGTCTATGTAATCTTATTTCCCGGTTGAATTTGAAATTAATAATTAAAAAATAGTTGTTGTACATTTTTTATGCAATTAACTATTGTGGTGCATTTTCGGTTACTTTTTTTCTAAGTTTTTTCGAAAAGAATTTTTTGGTATGATGATAGATCAACAAATCCATGTCCACTAATATTAAAGGCTATAACTTTTTCCTCACCCTTTTCCTTAGCTTTTAAAGCCTCATCGATCGCGCAGGCAACACTATATGCGCTTTCAGGTGCGGGTAAGAATCCTTCAGATTTAATAAAAAGTCTAGCTCTCTCGAAGACGTGTTTTTCATCTGTGGGGTAGGCTATAGCATTTACAATACCTTTATGTCTCAAAAGACTAATTATGGGCGCGGCAGCATGATAACGTAGTCCTTCTGCGTAGACAGTAGGCATTTCTCGTTTGTGCCCTAGAGTATACATCTTTAGTAGTGGTGTTTTTTCAGCATGATCAGCAAAGTCGTAGCGATACTCTCCATTAACTAAGCTTGGTGCAGCTTGAGTTTGGGCTGCAATAAATTTTACGTCCTTTTCAGCTTCACCTCTCAGTACTTCACCGATAAAAGGAAGCACAAATCCGCCAAAATTACTACCTCCCCCTAAACAACTAATCATGACATCAGGATATTCGTCTATGAGTTCAAATTGTTTTCTAGTTTCAAGGCCAATGATGGTTTGATGTAAGAGAACGTGATTCAGAACACTTCCAAGACAATATACCGCGTTTTCATGAGTCAAAGCATATTCTAAACCTTCGGATACAGCAATACCTAGACTGCCCGGATGTTCAGGGTTTTTTGCAAGTATCTTTCTTCCAGTTTCGGTAATATTACTAGGGCTAGGATAAACCTCAGCACCATAAAGCTTCATTAGAGTTCTTCTGCCGGGTTTCCATTCATAAGCAAAGCGAACCCAAAATACCACAGATTTCATGTTCATTAATGATGCTGCGTAGGCCAGTGCACTGCCCCATTGTCCGGCGCCAGTTTCTGTGCAAACTGTATCGTATCCTTCATTAGCAGCATAAAAAACTTGAGCTAAAGCTGTATTAACCTTATGGCTACCTGTTGGAGAAAGATCTTCACGCTTATAATAGAGTTTAATTTTATTCTCTGGAAGTTTTAAGGTTTTTTCAAGCCTTTTAGCTCTGTATAGAGGTCTAGGTCTGCCTGCTTGAATGTATAAATCTAAAATTTCATCAGGAATTTCTATCCAACGCTGATCAGAAAATTCTTGTTCCAAACATTTTTTTATCATCATTTTGGGCAGTAGCTCTACTCTACTAGGCCCTTCTTCAGGATCTTTGGGTCTAGGTAGAGGCTCAGGAAGATCAGGCAAAATATTATACCATTTTCTTGGAAGTTCTTCAGGACTTAAAACGATTTGAACCTTCTTATTACCCATTTATACAACCTCCAACCCGATATAAATAACTTAAAGCAACACAAAAATATATCAATTACGGAACTTCCCTCCTTGGGAATTATATTTAAAACGTTCTAAAATCTTCATACAAACAATATAGTCTCGTATTCTCCTTTTACAGCTACAAGATTTGTAAAATTAAGTAATTAATAGTTTTTAAAAGTAGGAAAAATTAATTCGTATAGGCTTCAGTTAGACACATGTTTAAATTTGTGCTATTTAAAGTAGAAATAAAAAGTAATAGATTTAACAACTAGTCTAACCGCTAATTTTTGATGGTAAAATAAGAAATGATTTTGGTGTTTTTACTCGTCGTCTTCTGGTACAAGTTTCCAGAATTCTACTTCGTCCATAAAGTTCTTGCCAACTCTTTTTCGATATTTACCAGTGGCTTTCTCCATTAAAATGCGTTGTTCAATCATAGCAACCATACGTCGGGCTTCAATAACAGCATCAGGGTTAACAGAAATACTAGTAGCTCCCATACGTACTAGAAACTCTAGATAATCTGGATATACTGATGGAGCTTGGCCACATATACTTGTGGTTACACCGTATTTCTTACAAATCTTAATGACATATGCTAAGGCTCGTAAAACTGCTAGGTTCCTTTCGTCATAAAGCTCTTGAACTGCTGCGTCGTTTCTATCTATTCCTAATATAAGCATTGTTAAGTCGTTTGTTCCAAAACTAACTCCTTGAATTCCAGCTTTACAGAACTCTTCTATGAGGAATACTGTGCTGGGAACTTCTACCATTATCCATAATTGAAAATCTGGGTCTTTTTCAGGGTCTAATCCTTCTTCCTTCATTATTTTCTTTGCTTCTTCAAACTCTTCTAGTGTTCTTACGAAAGGAATCATAAGCCATACGTTTTTAAGTCTATACTCGTCTCTTACTTTTTTAATAGCTCGGAGTTCTAGTCTGAATATTTCTGGTTCCTTTATGTATCTGTAGCAACCTCTGTAACCTATCATGGGGTTTGGTCCCACGTGTCCTGCTTCTAGCTCGTATTTTTTGCCACCTTCAAGCTCTAAAAATTCGTCTGGTTTAAAGTCTAGTGCTCTGTAGACTACTGGTTTCGGGTAGAAGGCTTGTGCTACTTGTCTAATGCCCTCTGCAAATTTATCGATCATTTCTTGTTCTCCGCCTTCCTCAATAAGCTTTCGTGGGTGTTTGCCAATGGATAACATGAGGTGTTCTGCTCTAAGTAGTCCTACTCCATCTGCTTGTGTTTCTTTTGCTACTTTTTCTGCTATTTCTGGAATTGAAATGTTTACATAGATTTTTGTTGCTGTTACTGGTTGTGCTACTGCTACCGTTGTTGGTGCTGCTGCAGCAGCTTCTGCTTTTTCTACCTCTTCTTTGATTGCTCCTTTGTAAACTACTCCATGTGTTCCATCTACAGTTACTATTCCAATATCCTTAAGTACCTGGGTTCCATTTCCCGTTCCTACGATACATGGTACTCCTAGTTCTCGTGATACTATTGCTGCATGGCATGTATATCCGCCTTCATCTGTTACGATTGCTGAAGCCTTTTTCATCGCTGGAACCCAGTCTGGTGTTGTCATTTTCGTTACTAGGACTGCGTTTTCTTCCATTGCTTCTATTGCTTCTTTTGCATCGAGGAATACTAATGCTTTTCCTATACCTATTCCTGGTGATACAGGTAATCCTTTTACTAACACCTGTCTTTCCGTTGTCGTTGCTTCTTGAGTTGCTGTTGGTGTTGCAGGTACTTGTTTTAAAGACCATACTGTTTCTGGTCTTGCTTGTAAAATGTAAATTTTCCCGGTATGGCGGTCTATAGCCCATTCTATATCTTGTGGATGTTGATAATGATTTTCTATTTGTACCCCATATTTTGCTAATTCTATAATTTCTTCATCGGTTAATGCAGGTATGTTTCTTCTTTCTGGTGGCACCTCTGCGTGTATAGTCTTCCCTGTTTTAGGATCTCTTATATACTCCACCTTTTTTTCTGCGATGTGTTTTTCTAGTATTTTTAGGGTCTTTTTATCTACTATATATGTGTCTGGTGTCACTGCACCAGATACTACAGATTCTCCTAAGCCCCAATTTGCTTCTATCATTATTTTATCTAGATCTCCTGTTGCTGGATGTAGAGTAAACATGACCCCTGCTGCTTTTGCATCTACCATTTGTTGCACTGCAACACTGATTAAAACGTCTTCGTGGCGAAATCCTTTAGATTCTCGGTATGATATTGCTCTTGGAGTGAATAGAGAACTCCAACATTTCTGTACTTTCTCTACTACTTCTTTTTCACCTGACACATTTAGAAAAGTTTCTTGCTGTCCTGCAAAGGATGCTCCCGGTAGGTCTTCTGCTGTTGCGCTGCTTCTTACCGCTACATTTACATTTTCTTGACCTGTTCTTTGACATAGATCTCTATAAGCATCAATTATTGCTTTTTGAATGTATTCTGGCATTGGTGTTGTCTCTATTAGTTCACGTATTTTTTGTGAAGCCTTTTCTAACTGCTCTAGGTTATCTATGTCTGTTTCTTTTAAAATTTGATAGATTTCGTTAGCTATCCCTGTGTCTTCCAAAAATCTTCTATATGCTGCTGCTGTTACAGCAAATCCTGGTGGCACTGGTACCTTTGCTTTTGACATAAGTTCTCCTAAGTTTGCGTTTTTTCCTCCTACTATTGAAGTATCTTCTTTTGTCAGTTCCTCAAACCATAGAATTAATGCTTCTTGTTTATTTTTCACATGCATGCCTCCGTCAGGTAAGTGATCGTAAGCTCTTAATTGTTGATTTTGTTTACCTATTTAAATTCTTCTCTTGGCTTTTGACATTGTTCGCTCTTTTTCTTTATAATGTCGGACGCTCCTTTAGAATTGATAATCAAATCTATCGTCTTTACCCATTAATTAAGCTAGACAGTAACGAGCATGTATAGCGAAGATTAGTAAAATCGGAAATCTAGAAGAAGAACATCATAACGTTAGGATATTTTAACATGTTAGGTGTAAGGCTGCTACTGTTTTATGTTCTTTGTGAAGTTGATTGTAGGTTTCACAAGCTTCTTTTGTTTTTTGTACTATCAATTTTATTCCTATTTCTTCTATTTTTTCCTTTACTTCTTTTGGTACCTTCATGAGTCCTGAGTACCCTGTTCCCACTATAAGTATCTCTGGTCTATACTCTAATACCTCTTTTATGTCTTCTATGTGTAATTTATGACCTTCTTTTCTCCACCAGTTTGGATGTATCTTTTCAGGATATATTATGAGATCTCTAGTATACTCCTTACCGTTAACAATTATTCGTCCAAAACTATAATGTTCTATCATAATGTTCCCCCGTCTTTACATTTTAAATTACCATCAATTACCAAATCAATTCTTCTTTCATTATTATATTTTTAGTAGCAACAAGATAATTTTAAAACATTGAAATAAATTATTTTTAAACTATTAAATTTGAATTTGAATAGTATCATCAATAATTTTACGAGTATATAATTATGGTTTGAAGCCGTTAAATATTGTAATCATGAGACTTGATGCCGTTAAGTCCGCTGTTGTACCCGGGTTAAGTTTGTTACCTTCCTTTCTTAATTCTTTATCGAACTCCCATAGAAGTTTTGTTCCTCTTTCAGTTGTTAAGCCTCCTAGTTCTAAAATTTGTTTTGCCTTTTCAGAAATTTTTCGGGCCATAGTGAAATTTGTTTTCCTAGCAATTAACGTATCTGGTATTGTAGATAGAATTTTTAGAAAAGTATGCACTATCGCTATATTTGTGTTACCAGTTTCTTTATACACTCTTTGTAAATACGGTGCCCCAATTTCAAAAGTTATTTTATAATTTGTAATCCATTCCTCGGCTATTTTATCGTAGCTTGCTGACTTTTCAAAAATTTTATACAATGATATTTTCTGATTTATAATTTGCTTGGTTGATTTTGGATCTGTAACATCTAGGTAGTTAGTTTTTCCTAATCCTCCTGGTTTTGCAATTTTTATGGCTTCGTACAAGTTTATTGCGTCAGTAGGTGTTGTTGCCTCAGTAAATAGCTTAATATTTTTTCTAAGTTTTTTTAACTCTTGATTTTTCGTAAGTGTGTATGTTTCTGCCATAATCAGTGGAATCATAAGTATGAGAACCCCTAAATTTGTATTTCCTCCTTTCTGCCATTTTGCTGTCTCAATGACCCCCTCTTTTATAATGTTACCTATCTCAGCTTGAGAAGGAGATATTTCAGATAGGGCAACTTTAACTCCCATTTTAGCTGCTTTTTGCAGTTGAGGTAATACCGCTATTGCCGAAGCCAAGAAATGTTCGTATGTTGTATCTTTAAAGTCTGCCGTTCTATGTACATTTCCAGGTTTTGGATAAGCACTTACTTCAAGAATCATTGCCAATTGTGCTGACTGCACTACTTTATTAATAATCTCTTCAGTATCTTTTGGCATTGATGCCACCAGTTACCTTTTTGCTCTTTCAATTACATATTTTGCTATTGCTTCTGCAATGTTTACTTTTGTCACTGTTTGTATTCCACGCCATCCGGGCTGACTGTTTATCTCCACTATGTAGAGTCCATTAGGACCTTCTAAAATATCTACTCCAGCTATTTCACACCCCACTACCTTTGTAGCTTTTATAGCCAGTTCTTCAGCTTCTCCCACTAATTTTAACATTTTTGGTACTGCTCCTTGCGCTACATTTGTTTTCCAGCTTCTTCCTTCTCTGTACATGGATGCTACGACTTCTTCGTTTATTACAAACGCTCTGATATCTCTTGTGCCATGTGGTATAAACTCCTGTATGTACAAGACGTTATGTGTGAATTGTAGAGCTCTAAATATTCTTGTTGCTATTTCTGGATCCGAAATTCTTGTTATACCAACTCCTCTTGAACCAAATAGTGGTTTTATTACTACGTCTCCTCCTAGTTCATGAAAGGCTTTTAATGCTTCTTCGGCGCTTTCTGTTACAACCGTTTTTGGTACTGGGATTCCATGTTCTTCTAAAATTGTTAAAGCGTAATATTTGTCTATGCATTTTTCTATTGCCGAGGGATGATTTATTACTGGGAGACCCAGTCGGGTAAGTCTATGTAAAATGTCCATTCTGAATATACATTCATCTAATGACCCTCTACCTATGGGGCGGATAACCAAAGCTCCTAGTTCTTCAAGTACATTAATGTCTTCGTGATAAACCACCGGTTTAGATCCTACTTTTGCAACAAGTCTAGAAAATCGAAGACATACAGGTTCTGCTCCTAGTTTTTCAAAAGCTTTTATGAGATTCATTGAACACCAAGCTTCTGGGTTCCTAGTTAGTATTCCGATCTTTACCATGTTGTTAGTGCCTCCAGAAAATAGCATACTTCTAACACTTATTTTAGTTCCTATTTTACATGTTACTTGATCTATGTCAAGTCAAGTTCTAAGTAAAAATAGTATTTAATAATCTAATCTGTAGTGTACTTCAATTTTAAATTTAGAAAACAAATAAAAGAAATGGGTTATAGTTTTTGTAATTTTATTGATTGTTGTATAACTTCTGTGTTAATGTATCCTGCAACAAACGTTGACCCTGTTTTTACATTGTTTACGATTATTTTTGCTGGTGCAAACAAGTCTGGGCTGATTTTATAGAAATCAAATTCAGCTGCTTTAAATATGTCATAGAAGGGCCGACCATAGTCTCTTGATGTACATGATGGAACTTTTGCTACGTACTCCTTTAGTTTTTCATCGTCATCGTATTCGACAATTAATTTAACGACCCCACCGTAGAGGATCATATCGTTTGTTCTTCCCATAGCTTTTATGGATTTTGGATGTACGGGAGCTATTGGTGCATAGCCGGAAGCGTATAAAATCTTCTTTGGATCGAAACCTACTTCGGCAATTTTGTGTATACCTGTTTCAACGACCCGGCCAGATATTTGAACGGATCCGGCTATACTAGAAGTTGGTGTAACTACGGCGTAAACATTTTCTATCGATACTTTGCATTCTTCTGCAATATATTTTAGAGCCTCTTCTGTTGGTTTTTCATCAGATTCCAAAACTATTACAGCCACATCTGCTTCGTCTTCATATTCGATTTCTTCGTAAAGTTTTTTTGGTTTTAAGGATAAAGCTCTAGCTGGTCCAGACCCCATACCGAAATATTTGCCTACTTTTATTCTCCAGCCTGCAAACTGCGAACCAAGTGTTGATACAGCTGGATGATCTGTAGCAACAAAGATTGAGGGAAGCTCTACATCTCCATAAGGAACTTGGGTCAGTTGGGTTTCTCCTAGTCCTCCTAAACAGATGTCAGTTACGAATTTACCGGCGAGTAACCCTCCTTTAACTTCGACTCCTGCATCTATAATTGTTGCTCCCGATGGTGTTTTTTCGACTTTTATGTTAAGCAAATTACTATTTTCAATCATTTTTTCAACAATTTTTTTCGCTTCCACATTAACGCTTAATTTAGGCATTTTAATTCCTCCTTACATGTCATTCCAGAAACTTTTCATAGAATTGAAGATGTTTATTTTTCTCTACCGAAACATGCAGTCTTCCTGCTCCGTTTTCATTTAGATCGCCCGTAAAAACGTAGAATGGTCCTTTAATTTTCTCCCCTTTGATCTTAAAGGATTTTTTGATTTCTTCGAAAGTAAAACTTGGAAGAATTGAAGGAACATAGCCTAAAACTGCTATTTTACCGCCTTTCATCATGGCTCCGCATCTTCCTGCACAATCCCCTTCAATTAGTATTGTACCTTTCTTCATATGTATTCCGGGGAAAAGTCCCGTGTTTCCTTTTACTATTATTGTTCCCCCTCTCATCCAACATCCTACTTCATTTCCAGCATTTCCATGTATTATTATGGTGCCTTTTTTCATACCCTTTGTGTCTCCACGGTAGGGAGCTCCGATGTAATCTCCAGCGTTTCCTTTGACTTCTATTTGTCCTCCCTTCATTCTTGTTCCTATCCAGGAATCTGCATCCCCCTCTACGGTTATTTTACCGCCTTTCATCTCCTCGCCTAAATACATTCCTACGGATCCTTTAATTATAATTTCTCCATCTGTCATTTTACAGCCTATTTTTTTAACCTTTTTTACGTCGCCTTCGATAATTATCTTTGTGTCTTTCGGTGTTTCTCCAGGAGCTCCAGTGATTTCAAATAGTTCTCCGAGAGTTGTTTTCCTATTTCCTTCCCATGCTTCCAAATCTTCTATTTCCTTGATAGATTTTCCTGCAAAATTGTCTGGAGTTATCGTCTCAGCAATTATCGGTACTTTAAATGCTACTTTTGGTTTTAATATTATTTCACCCAATTCTTTCACCTCTAAAGGGAAGTATTTACTGTTATTGACCTTGAGCGGGCTAATTCATGTTCTCCTATGATGTAGTTTTCAAGCGACACCGTGTAGTATTCTTTGAACTTCTCTGCAACTTCTCTTAAAATTTCCTTCTCTAGTTCTTCAGGCATTGTTGGTTTTACCCAGAACGTCTCCCCTACAAATGATTTAACAATTTCCCCATCCTTAACTATGATCTCTCCTCCCTTTATGGTATATGCTGCCCTTCTAAGCGCCTTTCTAACTTTTTTGTATTCTTTTGATGGATTTACTTCCATCGGATTTATATTGTATATTGCTATATCTGCGTCTGCTCCTACACCTAAATGTCCCTTATTTGTTAGATTTAGAGCTTTTGCCGTTGCAGCTCTTGTTATTATGGCAATTTCATAGAAAGTATATTCTCTGTCCACGCTAGGTAATACGCTCCGTTTTTTGGCTCTTTTGTTTATCCTTTCCATTGTCTTTTCTCGTGCTTTTGTGCTCATTAACCAAGCTATTACCCTTGGATATTCCGTAAATGGTCCTGCATTTGGATGATCTGTTGTTAAGAACACTCTCCAAGGATCTTTTATTAGAAGAGCTAATTCCAGCCCTATGGTCCACTGTATTGCATTTACGAAGTTTTTACGTTTAAATTTGTACGGTACAATTCCTGCACTCCCCTCTGCCTCTACATCTGCATTTTTCCACTTGTTTCCAGTTAGACTTTGTAATATGAACTGGAATGGTCCGTCACCTGTCATGGTTGTGGCTTCTCCGAAAACTACTTGTCCTAGGTCTATTGTGACATGTGGATGATTATTTACGTATTTTGCTATTTCTGGTGCTCCAGACCTCAGTGTAATCCATGTATCTCCACCATATCCGCAAAACTGTACATGTGTTACATGTATGTTTGGTTTTCCATCTGCTAAGTCCTTTACAGCATCCATAGTTTCTATGGTTGTGCGATAATTTCCAGGTTTTCCGAGATTGTTTGTATGAAGATGTATTGTATGAGGTAGATTGAGTATTTTGTTTATTTTACATAATCCTCTAACGATCTCTCGTGGAGTTATGTTGAAGGGGGGTACTTGGTCATCCAAGCTTTCTACGTTTCTCCCCCATCCCCAGAGTTCTACTCCTCCTGGATTAACGATTTTTATAGCATAGCCTTTTAATGCTTTTAGAATCCATGCTATGAACGCCGCACATTTATCAATTTCTCCTTGGCTTAAATAATCTAGAACAATCCAATTATTATCAAGCACAAGGTAGCAGGTTTTGTCAATTAATGGTATATCATTTAGTTCTTCGTGTGTATGTCTTGTTTTTAGTGGAGGTGATGCTGCCTCTATTACAGTTGTATATCCAAGTTTTGCATATCGATAACCTATTGTATATGATGAAGGAACCGTGTAACCGACTCCTGATCTTGTTACTGTGGTTCTTGGCTCTACATCTTTATAGTGATCTTCTGGTCTTAGTATTCGTCCTGAATTCACTTTTGAACCTGCTATATGGGAATGTATGTCTACTCCTCCCGGCATTACTAACATATTTGATGCATCTATTACTTTGGCGTTTGAACCGACTGACTCTACAATCTTTCCGTCTTTGACTGCTATGTCCATTTTTTCGCCGTCTATCTTGTTTATCGGGTCATAAACATATCCGTTTTTTATGAGTATCTCCAATTATCCCACCCTCTCTTTTAACTTTTTAAGAATCATTTTTAGAACTTCTTCATCCGATAAAATATTTGGCGGTGGATCAACAAGTTTCTTAAGTCTCAAAGGTACTGCATCCATCCTATAGGCTGATCCTTCCGCTTCTATTCCAACCAAAGCTGTTGGTATAACCACTTTTGATATCATAGTTGTTGGTGTCTCGTGAGGGTCAATTGTTATTACGGGGATCTTTGCAAGATTTCTTACTGCCTCGGTTGGAAAGCCTGAAACGGGGTCTGAGGCTACTATTAGTGCTGCGTCACAATCTCCTCGTGTAAGTATATCAACAACAGTTGTATCTCCAGGGTTATAGAACGGGTAACCTCTACTAAAGTCGACTGCAAAGGGATAACCTGTTATCCATGCCATTACCTCGTTGGCGCCGGTAACGTTAAAATGTCCTCTCATAGGCATCATTACAAATTTTGTGTAATTATTTAATTCTCTAACTAGGGATACAGCTGCTTCTATGTTTCTCGCTTTCCCTGCTGACATGGTTAATCCTAATCCAAAGAACAATGCTCCAAATCGGCATGAAATTAACATATCTGCTATTTCTTCTATTTTCTCCGCGGGTATTCCTGCAATTTTCGGCTGTTCTAATTCTCCGTTTTTTACTGCCCATCTTAGAGCTGTTAACAATTCGTAATCTGAGTTTGGTTCAACTTGAATAAATATATCAGCTGCTTTAGCTGTGCGAGTTTTCCTTACATCAACTACGATCACTTTTCTTTCATTTCTGCCTTTTACAAATTTTCCTTTACTTGCTGCAGAGTATCTAGCCATATGTCTTGGATGAGCATGTGCCGGATTGCATCCCCAATATATTATAAGGTCTGCTCTATGTTTCACCTGACCTAATGTACATGTGGATATTCCGGCATCTTGCTCCCCTATTATAGTGGGTCCGTGACATACAGATGCTGTATTGTCCATTACCCCGCCTATTAATTCTGCAATTTCTATACCTACGTTTATTGCTTCTGTTGAGGTACAGCTCCAACCGTATAGAATTGGGTATTTTGCATTTGCAAGTATTTCAACAGCTTTATCTATAGCTTCCTCCAATGATGCTTCTTTTCCATCTATTCTCGGCTTATATATCCTCTCTTCACCGTATTTTGTAAATTTTGCTATACTTATTGCGCATCCTCGCCTTACTTTTGTCACTTGACCGTTTTCTACATCTACTTCTATATCATCACATAGACTTCCACAGAACGGACATACAACATTACTTATGGTTTTCAAGGCTCTCTCCCCACAATCGTTTTTATGAGTTTTTTAGGATCTAAAATTTCTTCACCCAAAGCTGGTTCTATCGTTGCTTCTATTCCCTTAAGTGAAGGCATGCCAGTACTTTCCGTAGTTGAAGGCATTACACTGCTGGCCCAAGGACCATAGGGTATAAAAGCTATACCCTTGTGCGGAGCTTGAGTAGATTCAACAGCTTTAACAACGACCTCTCCATATTTTGTTTTCACTTTAACATTCTGACCCGGATTTATTCCAAGCGTTTTAATATCTTCTGCGTCTAGCTCACATACAGCAACTTTTTCCATGTATGTTTTAGAAAATTTACCATACTCCTTAGAGATTCCTTGATCCAAACTCCTACCCGTTATTAAAATTACTTTAATCATATTTGGCCCTCTCTACTCTGTTAATAAATTATAAAGATGGTGATTCAATCTCAGAGTTATGTTGATAATATTAGCTTTTAACCTTTTTGAGATTTTAGCTAGAGTTGAAAAATGCTAAATTAACAATAATAGTAACTTCTCTTCTCTAGTGTTAAACCACCGAATTATTATCATTTAGGTTAAAAAATGATATTAAAAACGTGTTAAAACGTAAAGTGAACATAAAAATATCGAAAATTATGTAATGAATGTTATTCTAGTAAACTTATATATAACAGTTAAATTATGTTTGTTGAATATTTTACTGGAAGAAAATAATGGGGGAAAAATAATGGAAGGGCGAATAATAAAAATAGGAGTTGTAAAATGCGGTAATATTGGCACGGCACCTCTTATCGAGTTTCTATTTGATGAAAGAGCTGATAGAGAAGATTTAGATGTGCGTGTAGTTGGAAGCGGAGCTAAAATGGGTCCAGCGCAAGCAGAAGAAGTTGCTAAAAAAATCTTAGACTTCAAACCGGATCTTATCATCGTGATTAGTCCAAATGCTGCACTACCTGGACCCAAAAAGGCTAGAGAAATTTTAGCCCAATCAAATATTCCTACAATAGTTATCAGTGATCAACCTGGGAAAAAAGCGGTGAAAGATATTGAAGAGAAAAATATGGGTTATTTTATCATTGCCGCTGATGCTATGATCGGTGCCAGACGAGAATTTCTTGATCCAATAGAAATGGCTATCTTTAACGCTGATTTAATTAAAGTTCTTTCAGTAACTGGTGTATTTTCTATAGTGTACAGAGAAATCGGCAGAGTAATTGATCAAATAAAGAAAGGAGAAAAACCTGAGCTTCCAAGAATAGTCATTGAAAAAGAAAATGCTGTAAAGGCTGCAGGATTCTCGAATCCATATGCGTTGGCAAAAGCTATGGCTGCTCATGAAATAGCTCGCAGTGCTGCAAGTCTTACCGTGGAAGGCTGCTTTATGATAAAAGAAATGGAAAGATATGTTCCAATTGTAGCTGCTGCCCATGAAATGATTCGAATAGCTGCTATGCTTGCTGACGAAGCTCGAGAAATAGAAAAATATGGAGATTACTTATTGAGAATGCCCCATCACAAAACTGGAGAAATTTTAAGTAAAAGAAAACTCATCGAAAAACCTAAAAAACCTGAGTAATCGGAGAGGGTTCGAAATGGAACTTGTGAAAAAAATAGATTTAGAAAAAAGAAAAGGCCTAGTTACACCTTTAATTGACATATTATTGCGATCTGGCAATGCTTCTAAGCTTCCAAGCAGCACAGCTAATTTGCTTCTTCATTACTGGCAATATGACAAACTTGAATCTGATGAAGGTTTTCAGAAATTGCTCGAAGCAGCATATACCATCGAACCGGAACAGACTGTAGAACTATTGAGTAACGCTGGTCTAGGGGACGTTGCTAAGGAGTTGAAAAAGTAAAGTAAAAATGATAAGAGGGGATGAGTTATGGTCAAGTTTGGAATAGAATTCGTTCCTATGGATTTGTATTGGAGAACCACATTTTATACAATTCAGGCTGAAAAAGCAGGTTTTGATTATGTATGGATAACAGACCACTTCAATAATAGGAATGTCTACGTAGCCTTAACAACCATAGCCTTACATACAAACAAAATAAAATTAGGTCCAGGTGTCACAAACCCCTATCTTATAAACCCTGTCGTAACTGCACAATCAGTTGCATCCCTATCTGAAATAGCTCCAAACAGGGTCACCCTCGGTATCGGTGCTGGGGACAAAACTACATTAAGTCTCTTGGGTATAGAAATTAAAAAACCACTTACTGCTATCAGAGAAAGTGTAGAGATAATTAGATCTTTAACCACTACAGGAAAAGTAAAGTTTGCTGGAAAAATATTCAGTGTTCAAAAGGCAAAGTTCAATTTCAAACCGAAAGGAACAATTCCAATATATATAGGTGCACAAGGACCTAAAATGCTTCAATTAGCAGCTAGTATGGGTGACGGGGTTCTGATTAATGCTTCACACCCAAAAGATATCGGGGATGCTCTAAAGTACATAAAAACTGGAGCAGAAGCAGCAAACAGAAAACTAGCCGATATTGATGTAGCTGCGTATACATCCTTCTCCATACATGAAAAGGAGAAAAAAGCTATTAAGGCTGCAACACCAGTAGTTGCATTCATAGTTTCTGGTAGCCCAGAGCCTGTACTAGAAAAACATGGAATTAGTGTAGAGGATGCCATGGCTATTAAGAAAGCTTTAGAAGCAGGAAACTGGGGTGAGGCATTCTCAAAAGTGACATCAGAAATGATTGAAGCATTTTCAATAAGCGGAACACCAGAAACATGTATCGAACGTATAAATGAATTGATTAAACTAGGAATTTCGCAATTTGTTGTAGGATCACCTATAGGACCAAACGTAAGAGAAGCCATAGACCTAATAAGCAAGGAAATAATACCACATTTCAAGGAATAATTTTGAACTCTCAAAATTTATTTTATTTTTATTGTTAACTATTATTGAATGTAAAACTTAGTGAGCATTAAAATGTAGCTTTTTTGATGAATTCTTCAACTTCCTCAACCTTTGGGAGAACTACTCTTACTCCAAGTTTTGTGGTTGTCAATGCTGCAACTGCTAATGCGTATTTTACAGCTTCTCGTAAAGATTTTCCATCTAACCGAGCTTTAATATAACCAGCAGCGAAAGCATCTCCTGCTCCCGTTGTATCTACAACCTTGACTTTAAAGGAAGGAAATTCAAAAATTTCATCTTTCGTATGAACTTCTACACCTTTGTTAGATTTTGTTATGATAACTTCCTCGGGACCTAAATTTAATAGGTCTGCGGGGGCATTTACATCGGGTGTTGATCTTTTTAATCCATTCCAGTTGATTTCATTTAAAATTATGGTATTTGAACTTCTAATTATTGGTTCTAATTTTTTAAATCCCATTTTTATGAACGGTGTTATAGGTCTATACACTATCCATTTTCCCATGCTTTTCGCATAAGAAGCTATTGCAGAAGCTACTTCTACAAATACCTCACCAATATAGACAATTTCACAACTATTTACCAAGGACCAGTCCACCTCTGCTGGGGATGACAGTGATAAAGCTGGATTATTCCCTAAGAGAACAAGTATCTTCTTTACACCATTTTTACCCACGAGTACTATTGATTGTGGAGTTTGAAGTTCTTCGCCGATTACAATAGATGAGATATCCACGTTTTCATCTAACATTCTTTCAACAGCAATTCTTCCTCCGTAGTCTCCACCAATCTTCCCAGAAAACGCTGTTGGAACACCTAGTCTACTAAGTGCTATAGCTACATTGGTAGCTGAACCACCAACATCACTTATGTATCCCCGTATGGTTACGGTTTGATCGTGTCCAATCGGGGCATTACTGGTGGGTATTATTATGTCAATTGCGGTTGATCCAAATACGACTACTTTAACACTTTTCCTTGATTCTCTAACTCTTTTTACAACTTCGGTCAGATATAATTTATTTAGAATGTTATGAAAAACTTCATGGCTTATATTAAAGTCAAAGCATAGTTTTGCTATGCTTTTAGCATAAAAATAAAAAAGTTCTTTAACTGTTTCCTTTACATCCTTAGAAGATAGTTTATCTATAGGTGTTAAAAGCAATTTAAGATATTTGCCTAAAAAAGTAAGTGTATAATATTTTACCCAGACTTCTTTATCTTTTACTTTAATTTTCTCGGTTTTTTGTTCCAATATTCCTGCGCGAACAAATTTTTTCAATGCATTTATTATTGATTTGTTAGAATGAGGAATTTTCTCCACTAGTTCTTTTTGATAGTTTTTCTTATTGATATCCATATTAAGTAGAATATCTAGTGAAACCTTGGATTTGAAAACTGATAACAAGATCTCATACTGTTCTTTGGTTTTCTTTGGTAGAGGGAGAATCCAAGGCCATAATTCTTCCATGAGCAACACTCTCCATAAAATGTCAACAATATTTGAATTAAAATAGACTTATTAAAACTTGGGAAACACCACTATACTAAAAGCTTTGAAAAGTGCATTTTAGCATTATGTCTATTTCCGGTTTTGTGTAAGAAAAATGATGGTTGAGCCTTGACTTTTCTTTGAAACTCGATTAAAATTGAAAAATAGAAATTTTAATTTACTTCGGATTTAAAATAACAAAACTCATGGAAATACAACTTGTTTCCTATCTCTTATTAGATACTGTCTCTTTAAATCAACTAGTTCTGCTAAATTAGTCTTATTGTAATTAGGGATTCTTTAGTTGTGCACAAAGTATTTATATGAGTGTTCTGTAAATCTCTACATACTTATGTAGTAAATTACACAAGATGGTGATAATATGGTATCATCAAAAGAAACTGCTCTAACCGCATCTTTCGCTGCACTCTATGCTATTTTCTCGCTTTTACCTGGTTTACCTATCATAGGCTTACCAACGTTAACAATACAACTTGAAGCCGCTATGGCCTCAGTTTTTGGCATTATTCTTGGTCCATATCTTGGTGCCTTGGCTGCTCTTTTGGGCGCTATTCTAGCATGGCTTCTGCCTCCTGGCTCGGGGAGTCCCTTTGGTATGCCGTTTTTATTTAATCCAGCTATTAATGCATTTATTGTTGGTCTTGTTTATACGGGTCAATGGAAAAAGGGATTTGCTGTTATGGCAGCCGTGATTGCAGCTTTCATATTTCTTCCTCCAAGTCAACCGATTATACAGTACTATTACGTTGCAGCACTTGTCATCTGGGATAAAGTAATCGCATTATTAATGATTTTCCCGACAATTTATCTCATGAAAAAATATGAATTGTCCCATGTATGGAGCTTCGTTTTCTACTTCTTCTTGGCATTTATTGGAAATCAGGCCGACAGTGCACTTGGATGTGTTATATTTGCTATTCCTATTGTTTATAACGGGATCTTTGGATTAACAATCGACACTGTAAGATATCTATTTGTTGTTAGCCCCTTAGTATATCCAATAATACGGTTGTTCCAAGCAATATTTGCGGCAATAATAGCTATGTCGTTAGTTGAAGCATTAAAAAACCTCGGATGGCCTCTTCCCAGATCGTAAGTCCCGTCATCAAGACCGTTTATTTTTTTATAAATTATAATTTAAATTTAAATAACATCGCAGCGACGAAACATTAAGTTCGATGAAAATCTAAGTTACTGATATCTATGAGCTATTTATGAAATCACTAAAAACACAAAGATTAAGTAGACTTAGGACTCGCAACTTTTATACACATACTTATAGGTGCGTTCTAAGGCATGAGAAAAACAGTGAAGGCACGTGAAGGAGACTTTGTCGAAAGCTTTGAGGGATTAATATTTGATGTAAAGGGTTTAATTCATCCTCCAGATCGTGTAATAGCATATGTTCGTTATACTCCAGACGAGAAAGGAAAAAGAAAAAGAGGAAAACGATTTTATAGGAAAATTTATTCTCTTCATGAAAGAAATAAGTATTTATTAGAAAATTATCCTAAATATCTTTACTTTGACCCTGTTTTTAACCAGTTATTAGAAGGTGTACCTACCGAAAGTATATATAAGCATTATAAACCTGAGAAAAAGTTACACGAGATGAAACACCGTTCCGAAAATCTCACCGGGATAGAAAAAGATGCTTTCGAATTTATCAAACTGTTGAAGGAAAAATCTGGAATTTCTTGGGAGAAAATTGGAATCTCAGGTTCTATTCTTGTAGACTTACATGACGAAAACTCGGATATAGACGTAGTCGTCTACGGGACCGCAAATTGTGTAAGGATCTATGAAGCTTTAAGGTGGCTTGTTTCTTCCGAAACTCCCATTAAAAGTTACGATGAAAATGGTTTAAAAAAACTTTACAAATTTAGGGCCAGGGATACTGAGGTTTCTTTTGAACAGTTCATTAAAACAGAAATAAGAAAAGTTATGCAGGGAGAATTTAAAGGAAGAGATTATTTTATTAGATTTGTTAAGGATTGGAGTGAAATTACAGAGAAGTATGGTGAAAAGATTTATGTTCCTATAGGAAGGGCAAAGATAAAAGCACGGATTACCAATGATGAGGAAGCTATCTTTACGCCATGTAGATATCTTATAGATAGTATTGTTTTTTTACAGGGAAATCCTGTTGCCCCACTAAAGGAAATTGTGTCTTTTAGAGGTAGATTTTGCGAACAAGCTCGTGTAGGCGAAAAGGTTGTTGTTCAAGGAACTATCGAGAAAGTCCTTCAATCAAATGATTTTTATTATTATAGGTTGATTATCGGTGGAAATCCCAAGGACTTCATGGTTGTGGTGGAGGATGAATAATGAGAGGATTTAGAGATAGAGATTATTTATTGACTAAAGATGGTTTATTTTTTGTAGTTGTTGGCAACATTCATCCTAACGACAAGATTATTGCATATTTAAAGTATGTACCAGATGAAACTGGTTCTTGGGGTCGTGGAGTTGAGAAATTTAAACGTGTATTAAGACATTATACAATACCTTCGCTCAAGGAAACTTTCAGCCTGTTGAAGGAAAAGTATCCGCAATATTTGTATAAGGATAAAAATCTGAATATAATGATGTCTTTTGTACCGACTGATTATATCGAAAAGCATTTTAAACCTGAGGAAAGATTAAGAGAAATTTTAGAAAATTCTGCGCAGGATGAACTTGAATCAAAGGTTATAAAACTAGTTAAGTTGATTTCAAAGGAAAGTAATGTTCCTTTGAATTCTTTCGGGATTACAGGGTCGATTCTTATTAATATTCATAGAGTGGAATTCTCTGACATAGACTTAATAATTTACGGAAAAGACAACAGTTACAAGGTTAAGGAGACGTTGTTAAATCTTTATCGAGATTCTGCCTCTAATGTAAGAAAATTTTCGAAAGTTGAATTTAAGGAATGGTGTGTTAAAGTATCCAGTCTTTATCGTCTTGAATTAGATGATGCAAGAAAGATATGTGAAAGAAAGTGGAATCGAGGAATTTTTGATGGGACTTTGTTTTCTATACACCCAGTAAAGGTGGAAGAAGAAATTTCCAGTTCATATGATGATTTCGTGTTTCGGCCGGTTGGTATAGTAAAAGTTAGAGCTACTGTTGTAAATGCAGAAAATTCGATATTTAACCCAGCAATATACGAGATTAGTCAAGTAAAAATTGTGGAAGGCCCAAAAATTAATGGTAACATAAAGGAAGTTGTTTCTTACGAGGGGCTTTATAGTGATATAGCTAGAGAGGGAGAAAAAATTGAAGTAAGGGGAAAATTGGAGAATATTATTAATAGGACTGTGGGAACTAGCTACTATCGAATACTTATAGGCTCTCCTGAAGCTAATGGTTCAGATTATTTGAGGTTGTTAGATAGCTGAGACATGATTTAAATGATGTCTTTTAGGTATATTTTGTATGGTCCAAGTTTTCCTCCATAGTTTGCTGCTGTAATTTTCTTAACTCCTTCGACACTTGCAGCAGCTTTTACTCCGACTGCCATGGCTTCTTTGATGTCTTCTACTGTTAAGCCGTTTATAACTAGTTCATATACGCTATTAACATCCTTTGGTAATGCTGTTTCTGGCACTTTATCCTTTAATGTTGGACAGAATAGATGATTTGTCGATGCTGGTAATTTGTATTTAAGTGATCCAACTTTTGATCCTGATCTACAAATTCCTCCTGGAAATGTAAGTACTACTTTTGCTTTGCTCTTTTTAATCGCTTCAACAGCTTCTTCAGCTGCTTTAAGACCCGTTGCCTTATCTTTAGCTAAGATGAGAAAGTTTCCACCAGCAATTGCTGGTTTAACTCCAAAAAGGTTCTCAATAATAAATTCACCTTCCATGACGGGTATTCGCCAAATGTCTCTACCGTTTAATTTATCTCTTACTTCAAACCCATCTCCAAATTTTCTTAGAGCTGGACCAATTTTCACCTTGCGTTTTGCCTCCGGCAGAGCATCAAAAGCTGCCGTAGTTGGACATGTAAGAACACATTGACCTATTCTAAATATCATTTGAATTTTAAGTTCCAATCTCGTTCGGTGATATATTTGAATTATAGCTCCAACTCTCCCATCTGGTGTTTCATTAGGTGAAACAAGCCTCTCTATACCGGCCTCTGCAGGAGACATTATTATGGAAGTTCCAAATCCTGTTGCCGCTTGAGCCGCAGTCAACGCCCATTTCTCATTGTCGGCTGTTATAAGTATCCTAGAAGCCCACATAGGAAACATTTCAGCAAAGGTGTCTTCAATTTCTACATCACCAATATATAACAAGCTGTATCCCTCCTCTTGTACTTATATCCTTCTTAATTTTAAAATTTTTCAAGTCACCACGACATGATTTATTCTTCTAATTATCGTTATCGGTTTATGTTTTATTTTATTAAGCATTTCCCATGTTACTTGAGTTAATCCGACTTTAAATCTTTTTGCCATGTCCCAGGCTGTCATGCCTGCTCCATGACCCCTGGCTTTATCTGCTAGTTCGGCTATTTCTAAGGCGTCATTTATGTGTAATGGACGACCTACAATAGCTATGGGGGTGGCTGTTTTCTTCATTTTAAAGAACCTACCTATAACAAACGTTAGGAATCCACCGAAGTGTATAAGTCCTTTAACAGGAACTTTTCTTGGAGCTAAGTGAATATTTCTAAAAGAGAAGGTACTGTCACCATCAACGATCATAACTGTTACTTTTTTCCTAGTAGCATGTGTTATGGCCTTTAAGATTCTTTTTGCAATGTCTATAGGGTTTTTTAAAGGTAGGCATGCATAGGTGTAGGGTATATTGCTAACATCGATGCCTCCTTCAGAATAATGTCTTAATGCTTGAAAGAATCCGCCGTAAAACAATGCTAATTGTTTGTGAGCTGCACCGTATCGAACTGGGTAGTTTCGTAGCTTGATGATTGTTTCAGGTTTAAGATGGCAGAGTGTCCCTAGTATGTAGCCCCAAATTATTCTATTCCAAAAATTAGCGAGAAATTTTGCCAGAGAACTTGGTTTTACTTTAGATTCGTCAACGAGATTTCCCATAGCTGTGGATAATGCTTTCTCGGATAATACAATTATATCGCCATTTCGAATTTTGTCCTTTAGAACATCCACTATCACACCTATGTAGTTTGTACCAGGCTTCCAATACTTCGTTTTGATTGTGATTACCATGTATTTTTTGCGAATTTCCAAACCCCTTTTATTAGTTGTTAGCAATGTCAACAATCATTGTTGATTTGTTTAATTTTTAGGGTTTCCTAAAACAAAACTTAAAAATTTGTAGAATGTTTCATAATATCTAATTCCTCTTATAAATCAGCCCGCTTCCAATACTAATTAAACTATTTACATTTATAAGTCTCAAGATTGTTTGAAAACTGGTGGAAAAAATGTGTGAATTTAAAGTTTTTATAAAAGACCGAGACCGGGAAAGCAAAGTAGCAGAAGATATAGTCAGAGTCTACTATGAAGAAGGAAAACTTGTGTTGATGGATATTCTTGGTAATAAAAAGTACATTGAGGGAGCTTTGATAAGTAGTATAGATGTAGGCAAAGAAAAACTAGAAATTTTACAGCAACCAGTAGTGAAAGCTGTGATAAAATTCATAGAAAAATATAACGAATGTTTACAAAAAAACGTATATAGTTTAGAAATAGAGGAAGCGTGGGAAGAGGTTAAATCTAAAGGAGACTTCATAATGAGAGAACTTTGGAAAATGTATGGAAAACAAGTTACTTAATAGGAATATTCCGATGAGATATGAAAGACCTTTGAAATATGATATCCTTAAAAGAAATTAAAGAAAATCACATACTTTCATGGAAGATTGTGATGAATTAAAGGTCAGATGGGGTGAAAAATAAGTTGTCAACAAGACTTACACCGCTTCAAATCTATAAGCTTCTTCCTAAAACAAATTGCAAATTATGCGGCCATACCTGCATGTCATTCGCTATAAAACTCTTACAAAGAGAGGTAACTCTCGAGCAATGCACTCCTCTTTTTAACGACCCCAAATACGCTGAGAACCTTAAACAACTACAGGAATTAATAGCTCCTCTTTTATCTGCTATGCAAACACTTATCCAAATCGATGAAGACAAGTGTATAGGTTGTGGTAATTGTGTAATTGCCTGTCCAGCTAATGTTGCTATAGAACCAGCAGTCGCAAAGGGAATTAACCCTAGAACCACAGATGTTGTTTTTACTGTGGAAGATGGAAAAATAAAGATGTTAAATCTAGATAAATGTAGAAGAAACCCTCCACATAGGTTAAATTGTAATATTTGTGAAATAGTTTGTTATAGTGAAGCTATTAAGGTGATTGCATGAAAAAATTGACCGATATTCCATGCACAGGTTGCTCGCTTTTATGTGATGACATAGTTATTGATGTATCTGATGGAAGCATTAGCAAAGTGTATGGATCATGTAGTCACGGTACCAAACGATTCAAAGAAGTACTAGCAACTCGTTTATTAGAAGCAAAGATTTTTGAAAATGGAATTACACGTAGTGTGGCAACAGAAGACGCTATAGATAAAGCTGTGGAAATATTGTCTTCAGCTGAAAAGGTACTAGTTTATGGTTTCGAAAATAGCACTAATGAAACCATTGAACTAGGGTTGGCTCTCGCCGAGAAGATTGGTGGAACATTTGATACAAGTCCGAGTATTTGCCATTTAACAGTCCCATTGTTAGAAAAGTACGGAGTAAGAATTGGAGAATTGGAGGAAATTCTTGATAAAGCAGATTTTATAGTTTTCTGGGGCGCAAACCTTGCTGATACCCATTTAAGACAGGCTAGTAGATATTCTGTTTTTCCCAGAGGAGAAATAGTAAAAACGGGTAGAGAAAATCGAATCGTTGCCACCATTGATGTTAGAAAAACGAAAGTTACGAGGATTGCGCAACATCAACTTATTGTGAATATTGGTGAAGACCTTGACCTTATAAGCAAAATCCAAGATGCTTTTAGCCAGGAGTCTTCCACAGAAGATGATGTTGCTGGAATTTCGCAATTATCCTTTGCCACATTTATGCATGATTTAAAAAATGCTACATTTGTAGCTGTATTTGTAGGTTCTGGGGTAATGTATAGCATAAATGTTGATCAAATCATTGAAAATATTGTAAAACTAGTTAAATCCATAAGTACGAAGAAGACTTGTACAGTAACTCCCCTGGCTGAAAATCTAAATTCTATGGGTGTCACATTAATTTCCAAGAAAAAAACAGGATTTACTTATGCTATAGATTTTTCTAACGGTAGTCCGGTTAGTAATCCGTCGGTAACAAGTGTAACAAATCAGTTGTTAAGAGGGAATTTTGACGCCGCAATAATCGTAAAATCAGATATTTTTACCCATATTCCAAGATCTGCAACAAAACAATTATTAAAGATTCCAACAATAGCGTTGGAAGAAATTCCCACTTTAGTATCGGAATTTGCTTCTGTTACAATACCTGTAACTTTGACTGGGTTAGAAACGGGTGGATATATAACAAGAACTGACGGAAAGAAAATAGAGTTAAAACCTTTCTTGAAGCCTCCAAAAAATATGTTCTCAGAAGAAGAAGTACTTAGAAAAATATTATCCAAAATATAGGTGACTATATTGTCTATTCCCCTTGAAATTAAGGAAAAGACTGCAGTATTTCTTTGTCATTGTGGTACGAACATTGCGGGTGTAATTGATATTCCATATTTAATTCAACAGTTGTCAAAAATTCCTAATGTAGTTTGTTTTGAACATGAACACTTATGTAGTGATGATGGACTAAGAAAAATAGAAGAAATAGTGGAGAAAGAAAAAGTTAAGCGAGTTTTAATAGCGGCTTGTACTCCGTCTTTGCATGAAAGATTATTTAAAGAAAGAATTGAAAAAGCAGGTTTAAATCCCGGTTTTCTTGAAATCGTAAATGTAAGGGAGCAATGTAGCTGGGTTCATTGGCATGATCCGAGAAGAGCGACATTAAAGGCTTTAGATCTCATAAATATGGCTTTAGCTTCAATTCAATACTCGCGCCCAGTGAAAAAGCTGAAAATTCCCATCGAAAAAGCAGTACTTATCATTGGTGGCGGCGTTGCAGGAGTAACTTCTGCTCTTAATCTCGCAAATATGGGTATCGATGTGTATTTGGTCGAAAAGTCCGGTTTTTTAGGCGGGCATATGGCCAAATGGGATAAAGTATTTCCTACACTTGACTGTAGCATATGTATTTTAGGGCCTCTGTTAGCGATGGCATATAACCATCCTAAAATTAAAGTTTTTACACTAAGTGAAGTGATTCGAATCGAAGGATTACCAGGCAGTTATATTGTTGAAATAGTTAAAAAACCAAGATTTATTGACGAGGAAATATGTAATGGATGTAATAAGTGCTTAGAAGTATGTCCAATAGAAGTTCCAAATGAATATGAATATGGTATAGGTTATAGAAAAGCAATGGTTAAGCCTGCTCCCCAAACCGTTCCCATGGCACCTTATATCGACATAGATAAGTGCATTGGATGTATGAATTGTGTAGGAATTTGTGACCGTGAGGGTGCAATAAACTTTTCAGATACTGAAAAACGTTTTACCCTTAAAGTGGGAGCAATCATAGTTGCAACCGGATATTCTCCGATCAATCCTATGGAAATTGAACAGTATGGTTATGGTAGGTATCTAGATGTTGTTACAGGTCCTGAATATGAGAGAATGTTAAATAGTATGGGACCAACCAAGGGGAAAATTATTAGATTTTCAAATAACGAAGATGCTAAGAAAATAGCGTTCATACAATGTGTAGGTAGTCGATCAGATAAAGTGGGTAGACAATATTGTAGCAGAGTTTGTTGTATGTATGCAATAAAGCAAGCTATACAAACAAAACTCACAAAACCCGATACGGATATAACAATATTTTACACTGATATTAGGATAATCGGAAAAATGGGAGAAGAAGCCTATAGAAGGGCATTAAGTCTTGGTGTAAAATTTGTAAGGGGAAGAGTAAGTTACATAAGGAAAAGTAAAACCGGTAAACTGAGAATTTTCTATGAAGATACTCTCGAATGTAAATATAGGGAAGAAGAATTCGACCTTGTAGTTTTAAGTGTTGGTATGGAGCCTAGTGCTGACACAAAGCAGCTAGCTAGCGTTCTTGGGTTACAATTAGATGAAAATGGCTTTTTCATGGAATATCATCCAAAATTAAATCCGTCTGACACCTTTAGTAGTGGTATATTTCTAGCAGGTACTTGTAATGGTCCAAAAGATATAACTGAAACTGTAACTCATGCAGGATTGGCAGCTAGTAGAGCATTAACTTTTCTATCTCTAAAAGAATTAGAATTAGAATCTGTGGCTCCAGAGTTCGACGAAGAAAAATGCATTCACTGTGGTCTCTGCACTTTAGCTTGCGACTTTGGGGCTATTCAAATAGAACAGAGGAAGGTATATATTAAAGAAGCTGCATGCAGGGGTTGTGGTGCATGTCTAGCTGTATGTCCCTCTGGTGCTCTTCAACCATCAATTGAACTCAGTGATAAACAAATATCACAAATGTTGGAAGTTTTGTTGATTGATAAGAAAGAATACCCTCTAATTGTAAGTTTTATGTGTAAATGGTGTGGTTACGCTGCTGCTGATAATGCTGGAGTGAATAAAATAAATTATCCGACAAATATTAGGATCATTAGAGTTCCTTGTTCAGTTAGAGTTAATCCAATTCATATACTAGAAGCTTTAAGTCTTGGAGCCGATGGAGTTCTAATCGTTGGCTGCCATGAACAGGACTGTCATTACCGTACTGGTCGTCTGAAAGCGGACAAAAAGATAGAACATCTCAAAAAATTATTAGAATTTCATGGAATAAAACCTGATAGAGTAGAAATCGTTGGGGCATCGGCGGCTGAGGGAAAAAGACTTGCTGAAATAATCACTGATTTTGTAAATAGAATTAAACAGCTTGGACCTATAGGCAGTGAATTTACTGAAGGGGATTAATATGGCTGTTGAAAAACCAAAATTGGAGCTAATCATCTTAGACAATATTTTAACTTATGAGTGGAAAGCCCCAGAACTTTCTAAGCAACTTAACTTCTATATGGAAAAATGCACGGCTTGTGGCCTCTGCAAATTGGTTTGCCCTGTGGATGCGATTTCCCTTGGACCAGTAACTGAAGTAGCTGCTGGAAAATTTGAAGCCCCTCTCATAGTAATTGATGAAACTAAATGCGTTGCTTGTCCTCTATGCTCATCAGTGTGTTTTTTTGAAGCTCTAAAATTAGAATTCGAAGAAAAACCTCAATATCCACAAATTAAAGGTGAAATAAAAGTAGATCTTGAGAAGTGCATACCATGTTTGCTATGTGAAAAAATATGTCCTCGCAATGCTGTAAAGGTTGACATTAAAGTACCAAAAAAGGAAGAACTGGTAAAATATGAAGATAAAGAATGGGCTAAGGGTAAAATAAGTATAGATGTGGAGAAATGTTCATTTTGTGGACTATGTGAACTTTTATGCGATGCTGTAAAAATTACATGGGTTGATCCACAACCACCAGAATATAAGCCTGGCATTACCATTTCAGTAGAAGAGAACTCTTGCGATTATTGTGGGCTATGTGAAAAAATATGTCCATCAGACGCTATAAAGGTTGAATGCACTGCTTCAGCTCCCCGTAAAATAGGTGAGTTAAAAATCGAAGGAAGCCTTGTAATTGATGATGAGAAATGCGTTTGGTGCGGTATTTGTGCTAAGTTTTGTCCTACGGAAGCAATCCAATTTGCAAAACCTCTTCTTGGCAAAGCTGAAATATTAAAACCTGAGAAATGTGACCCGAGTGGCTGTAAAAACTGTATGAATATCTGCCCAGTTAATGTAATATATGTTCCTAGAAAACCTGTACCGACAAAAATATTAATTGTAGAAGATTTCTGCATCTTTTGTGGTGCATGTGAAAATGCCTGTCCAGAAGGAGTTATTAAAATCTCCAGAGAAAAGTACTTCGTTAAATCTTCAGACAAACTTTGGACTATGTCTTATCAAAAGTTTTTTGATAAAATTTTAGAAGGATACGTCCCGCTTAAACCTCCTTTGTATGTTAGACCTGTGCAAGTGCCCATAGAAATGGTTGAGCTCCCACCGCCAGAGGCGATACCACCTAAACCCAAGGGATTTGAAAAGGCAAAAAAAATAGCAAATGAATTAATTGAGAAATTGAGAACCAAAGTGTTTAGGATTCTTTTTGAAAGAGGAAAGATAGATAGATTAAAGGGTGAATCAAAAAGTGGTGAATAATTCTTTTAAATTTGAAACTTCACGAACAGAGGGTTTAACAGTTACAGTTACTCGTCCATACACTGGAAATCCATGCTGCCCAGTAAAGGAAGGAAGTACTGCCATAGCCCATGGCCCCAACGGTATTAATATCATTCCTTCACGTACCTCATCACTTTCAAAAGCCTTTACAACAATTGAAGAACCCATAAAGGATACTTCGATGTTTTCACCACTCTTCAATCCTAATCTGTTTAGATCAGATTTTGAAAGAAACGCGGCTGCAGCAGCCTTTTTGTATTCGTCAGTTACGGTACCGGTCTTTGCTGTAAGTTCTTGGTCATGTGTTCTTGCTACAATTAACGTGAGTTGCAATGACATATTATGTCACCTGGGTGGTTATGATGGGTGAGTTAAATAAAAGTTTATCGCTCGAAATCTTATTAAAATGTCTTCAATGCGGTTCTTGTACCGGGTCTTGTCCAGCTGCAAGATTTTCTCAATGTAACCCTAGATTGTTGGCTTATCATTTGGTTAGAAGAAAATTTGACGATGTAAAAAACGATAATTTAGTTTGGCTTTGCCTTATATGTTACTCATGTAACGTCAGATGTCCAAACAATGTAGATATTCCTCAACTAATATTACGTCTACGCGAAAATGCTCTTCTTTCCGGTTTAAAACGTGATGTACTTGATCTATACCTAAGTATTGTTGACATTCTTATGGAATGGGGTATGCTAACACCTGTTTTAAGTGAAGAAATAGAGATGTTCAAGAGACAAGCTGGGATAAAGCACGGTAAAATATCTGATCAAACCAGAAACGATCTTAAAACCATATTTAAATTAACAAGCTTTCACGAAAAGTTAAAAATGTTTGAAAAGGAAGGTTCTTTAAAATGAATGTAGAAAAACTAAAGAAGATACCTGAAGAAGGTGATCTTTTTTTATATCCAGGTTGCTTATCGGTTAATATTTATCCTGGCATCGAAACATCAACAATAAAAGTTCTGTCTAAATTAGGGTATAATGTTTACGTACCCGAAGAAGTTTTATGTTGCGGCCTTCCCCTGTTTCTCGCGGGAATTCTTTCTTCAAATACTATGTATACCATTGTGGGGCGAATTCTAGCTGAAACTCAAGATAGATATGAAAATGTTTTAACGGTGTGTAACGGTTGTTATTCAAGTATCAATTCCGCACTGGAGAACATTAAAAATAATGGTGAAAGTATGAAAATTATTGAAAGTGCGCTTAATGCTATTGGTTTTACTTTCCCCCAAAACGTTAATTGTTTTCACGTAGCTGAATTATTTTATAAAATGAGACAAAAAATATCTGAACTAGTGGAGCGGCCTTTAGATGATTTAAGAATAGCAGTGCATTATGGATGTCATTACTTATATTCGCACCAAAATAAAGTCTTAGATAGTAGTGAACACCCCAAATTTTTAGACGAAATAGTATCAACATTGGGTGGAACATCAATAGATTATGAAGAGAAAGACCTTTGTTGCGGAGAACCTGCATTAAGGTCTATAAGGAATTTATCTTTTGAACTTGCTAGAAGAAAAATATTAAGCATATTTGAAGAAGAACCTGACCTTATTTTAGTTATGTGTCCTAGTTGTTTGCGTGCCATAGATAAAATTCAGTTTGAAATGTTATCTTTTGAGGAAATAGATGTGCAGATTCCAGTAGTTCACATTTCTCAACTGATTGGTTTAGCTTTTGGTTTAGATCCTAGAAAAGAACTAGGTTTAAATTTGCATTTAAGTTCCAGAGATCTTGATCAGTCCCCTCTACGTAAAATATTGTCGGAACGGTAATTTAAGATTTAAAAGGTGAAAGGTGTGAAACTAGCTATTACTGGTAAAGGCGGAGTTGGTAAGACTTTCATTGCTGGAACTTTGGCTAGGATTCTAGCTAGGGATGGTTATAAGGTATTAGCGGTAGATGCCGATCCAAATACAAATCTTGCTTATACGATAGGGTTAAGAAAAGAAGAAATATCGAGAATAGTTCCTCTTGCAGTCAATAGAGAACTTATAGAGGAACGAACGAAAATTCCTGGCCTTCCACTTGGTGGAGCATTTAATTTGTTCCCCAAGGTCGATGATATTGTTGATCGGTTCGGAGTTAGAGGTCCTGATGGAGTTATGCTTTTAGTTATGGGAACCGTTCGAAATGGAGGAACAGGATGTCTTTGTCCAGCCCATGCTTTTCTTAGGAATTTACTTAGATATTTAGTTGTTGATAGAGATGAGTTTGTTATCCTTGATATGGAAGCTGGTATAGAACATCTTGGGCGTGGAACCGCTAGGAACGTGGACATAATGCTAGCTGTTGTTGAGCCAAGTTTTAAATCCATTGAGACTGCTTGCCGTATAAAGAAGTTAGCATTAGATATTGGGATTCGTAAATTTGCTGTTGTGGCTAATAAGATATCAACAAGTGAAGAAGAACGTTTTGTAAAAGAAGAATTGGAAAAACATCAGATATCGCTGCTTGCTGTCATACCTTTTGATAAACAAATTGCTTATGCTGATATGATAAAGAAAGCCCCCATCGACTATGTTCCATCTTCGCCAGCAATTAAAGCAGTAGAATTATTGAAAAAATCTTTATTATAATTTGAATAGAGTTTAGAAAGCATATAATCTTGATTTTAGGAATATAGCTTCACTTCAATAGAAAAATAATGAACAACTATTTTAATCAAAAATAATTTTGAATACGGAATGAATTTCGTAACCTAAGAAACTTAATACAAAAATTAGGTTTACAAAATTTAACTTTCTTATTATTTGAAAGATTAACTTATTCTTAAGTATTTTACATCAATAAACTTAAAAGTAGACTTTAAAATATCTTAGTGAACAGCACCCGAAGGTGACAAGCTGTGGTTGAAAAGGGACCAATAAAATTCTCGGTAAAATCTCTTAAAGGTAGTGGAATTTCACTTGAAGATATTGAAATTGCTATTGGCCGTCTTGCTATGGAAGAAGAATGGGAACCTATGGGACCTACACCTATGCCAAAAATAACCACTCTTAGAGAATGGGATATGAAATTATTAAAACGTTATAGGCCTTTTTATATGCCCTTTTGCGATTTATGTTGCCTTTGCACTTATGGAAAATGTGATTTAACCGCTGGTAAGAGGGGAGCATGCGGACTTGACATAGGCGCTCAACAAGGACGAATAGTATTAATAGCATGTGCCATAGGGGCTTCAACACACACGAGTCATGCAAGACACCTAGTAGATCATCTAATTGAAAAATATGGTGAAAACTGGCCAATAGACCTAGGGTCGGACATCTATGTTGAAATGCCAATAAGCAGACTGATCACAGGAATTAAACCAAAAACACTTGGAGATCTCTCTTACATATTAAAATATGTAGAAGAACAGATTGTCCAGACACTGGCTGCAGCACATACAGGGCAAGAAGGTAGTTATTTAGATTTTGAGTCAAAGAGTCTTCATCTAGGTATGTTAGATCACTTAGCAATGGAAGTTGCAGATGTAGCTCAAATAATTACATATAATTTTCCAAAAGGAAAACCTGACGCCCCATTGACGGAAGTTGGTATGGGGCTTGCTGACACGACAAAACCCGTGATTCTTTGTATAGGTCATAACGTCTCCAGTGGTGTAGAAATAATAGATTTTATGAAAAAGAATGGTCTTGGAAGACCTGGAGAGACAATAGAAGTTCTAGGATTATGTTGTACCGCTCATGACTTAACGCGGTATGATGAACAAGCTAAGATAGTTGGTCCAATTTCACATCAAATTCGCTTCATTAGGTCTGGAGCTGCTGATGTGCTAATTCTTGATGAACAATGTATTCATATAATGGTTCTTTCAGAAGCTCAGCGTGTAAAAACACCTGTCATCGCTACATCCGATAAAGCATGTCATGGATTACCCGATATGACTAATAAACCCGTAGAGGAAATAGTTGACGCATTGGTTTCTGGAAAATACCCTGGTGTTTTGATACTTGATTTAGAAAAGGCTGGAGCTGTAGCAGTATTAACCGCATTGAGAATTGCACCTATTAGAAAGAAGTTTAAGTCCTTACCTGACAAAGCTGACTTAAAGAAAGTAGCAGAGAAATGTACGAAATGTGGTAGGTGTAGAAGAAATTGCCCGATCGATCTACCAACAGATGAAGCGGTATTTGCTGCAAGACAAGGTAATTTCGATAAATTAGCAGAACTTTATGATTATTGTTTGGGTTGTGCTCGTTGTGAAAGTGAATGTCCAAGGGATATTCCAATTCATAGCTTAATCGTAAGTGCTGCTGAATTAAAAATAAAGACGGAGCGATACAAGATAAGGGTAGGTAGAGGCCCTATTCTTGATACTGAAATTAGAGAAGTTGGTTCACCAATAGTTTTTGGTGAAATTCCAGGTGTAGTAGCTTATGTTGGATGTGCTAATTACCCCGAAGGTGGACGTGACGTTGCAATAATGGCTGAAGAATTCTTAAGAAGAAGATTCATTGTTACGGTTTCAGGCTGTTCAGCTATGAGCATAGCCATGTATAGAACGGAAGAAGGAAAAACATTGTATGAGGAATATTCTGGGGCTTTCGATGCTGGGGGGCTTGTAAATGTTGGATCATGTGTAGCTAATGCTCACATAGCTGGTGCGGCCATCAAAATAGCTAATATCTTCGCAAGGCGTCCATTAAGGGCCAATTATGAAGAAATTGCGGATTATGTTTTGAATAGGGTTGGTGCTTGTGGAGTTGCTTGGGGTGCCATGTCACAAAAAGCTGCATCGATAGCTACTGGCTTTAATAGACTTGGCGTACCTGTAATTGTTGGTCCTCAGGGTGCTAAATATAGACGATTGTATCTCGGTCGGAGGGAGGATAGAGAAAGTTTCACAGTATACGATGCAAGAACTGGTGATAGAGTTTGGGTTGGTCCCGCACCTGAACATTTAGTTTATGTAGCCGAGACTCGCGAAGAGGCTATTGTTATGACTGCTAAACTTTGTCTAAGACCAAATGATACAACTAAGGGTAGAATGATAAAATTGACTCACTATGTTGAGTTATATAAGAAATATTACAGGCGACTACCAGATGATCTGCACATGTTCATTCGAACAGAGGCTGATATTCCTATTACTTTCAAAGGAGAAATTATGGAATATCTGAAAGAAGTTGGCTGGGAACCTTGGGAAAAACCCGTGGTTGACCCAACCCTACTAGAACGTTTAATAAGGGTTAAAAAGTAGGGGGTGAACAACTATGTCCATTACTCCTTGGCAGTTGGGTAATGTTCCAGGACCAAAAACGGCTTTAAAACTAACTGGGGAAGTAGCGGGAAAACTGTTAAAAAAGGCTAAAAATCCATTAATAATAGTTGGAGCAGAAGCTTTAAAGGTTAAAGTTGGAGAGAAACTCCTCTTAGACTATGTTATTGAAATTGCTGAGGTCGCTAAAATTCCCATTGTCGCTACTTCTAGCACATTAAGTGCCTTTTTAGAACGTGGCGTAGAACCCGCATTATCGATGGGTGCTATAGAAATCACCGATAGGTTAAGAGACCCTGAATGGAGTCTTGATGGTTCAAAACCACATGACATAGTGGTATATGTTGGAATCACGTATCAATTGCAATCACAATTGCTTTCATGTTTAAAGAACTTTGCGCCACAAATAAGAACTCTATCTCTTGACAGATATTATCACCCTAACGCTACATGGTCATTCCAGAATTTGTCTGAGAAAGATTGGATTGAAAATCTTAACATTTTAATGAAAACTCTAAAAGAAGAAAAGAAAAAAGATTAGGAGGGTAAAAAATGTCATCAGCATTTGCTGGTTTCCCTATTGAAATAAGTCCAGCTTTTGAAGGGCAAAGAATAAGAAGAGATGATATGTACCTTGAATTTGGCGGACCAAAAGTAGAACACAAATTTGAACTTGTACGAGTAAGGTCTATGGATGAAGTAGAGGATGAAAAAGTACAAATCATTGGACCAGATTTAAAAGATTTAAAAGAAGGGGGAAGCTACCCACTAGGCATACTTATAGAAATTGCAGGACCAAAACTTGAAACAGATCTCGAAGGAGTCGTTGAACGACGTATCCACATGTACACAAACTACATCGAAGGTATAATGCACTTAAACCAGAGATACGATATCTGGATAAGAATCGCTAAAAAATCTGTAAAGAAGGGTCTAGATTCTCTAAAATGGTGGGGTATGGCACTAATTAAACTATTCAAAGCTGAAATGCCCTACATAGAAAAAATGCAGGTAACCTTTATAACAGATCCAGATGAGGTAGCCAAGAAATTTGAAGAAGCAATGCAGGTATATGAAGCCAGAGATGCCCGAGTTAGAGGACTAAAAGACGAAGAAGTTGATATGTTCTACGGTTGTGTACTTTGTCAATCGTTTGCACCAACGCATGTTTGTGTAATCACGCCGGAAAGAATATCGCTTTGCGGTTCTCTAACCTGGCTTGACGCAAGAGCTTCAGCTAATATAGATCCAAAGGGACCAAACTTTCCAATTCCAAAAGGTGAATGTTTAGACCCTGTTAAAGGTGAATGGAGTGGTATAAACGAAGTAGTTGCACAACGATCACTTGGATCAGTAAAAAGAGTTTACCTTTACAGTATGTTTGAATATCCTCATACATCGTGCGGATGCTTTGAATGTATAGCTTTCTATATACCAGAAGTTGATGGTATAGGAATTGTACATCGAGGTTTCAGAGGAGAGGCTGTAAACGGATTACCATTCTCATCTATGGCAGCTCAAACGGGTGGTGGAATACAAACAGAAGGATTCTTGGGAATAGGAATCGAGTATATGCGATCTAGAAAGTTCTTCTATGCTGATGGCGGTTGGAATAGAGTTGTATGGATGCCTGAAGAACTAAAAATGCGAGTAAAGGATGCTATACCGGAAGAATTGGTAGACAAAATAGCGACAGAAAAAGACGCAACTAATATAGAAGAGTTGAAAAAGTTCCTGCTTGAGAAAAACCATCCAGTAGCTGAGAAAATCCGTGAAATGGAAGCTGCAGCTGCTGAAGAAGCAGCTGCTGAAGAAGCTGCCGCTGTACCTGAACAACCCACAACTATAGGTATTCCACAAGTATCATTGCCCACAGCTCTTCCTGTTGCTGGCCAAGCTGTTCCAGCTGGTGGGATAAAGATAATTCTAAAGGGCGCAAAAATTCACATAAACAAGGTTATAATTAAGAAAACCGAGGGGAAGTGATTCACAGTGACTTCATCCAATAAATCAAAGGAAATTGACATTGTTTCATTTCTGTCAAAAATTTTGCAGCAAAATGTAACTTTAGAATTAGAAGGAGTGGAGATTCAAGCAGAAAAGGTTATAATAAAGCCTCTGGAGGCCTCCCATGAAGGAAGAAAAAAAGGAAGAAAATGAAAAAATAGTAATTGACCTTTTGAAACTACTTTCTGAAACTGATAACGTAGAGTTAGAGGATGTAACGATAGATGCGGAGGAATTTGCGATTGAAATTGTACCAGCAGCTGCTCCAGGAAGACCAGAATTATTTAAATTATCTCTGGAGCCAGTTATGCCAGGAGCGACAGGAAAAATAGAGTTTCTTGTTGAAGCTTCTCCACAAGGTTTGCGAGTTTTAGGAGTGCCACCTGTAACTCCGGCTGCTCCAGCGCCACCAAAAGTTGTTGAACTTTTGTCGATACCTTTTAAGTATCCACAATTACCTTACACAAGCAAGATTGCTGAAGTTCAACTTGGAGCTACAAAGAGCGAAGGAGGTTCTAGAGGCGTTACATATAAACTTGGAGGTTATTCCACTCCTCCTATGTTCCTATTTCAGGAAACATCGATTAATCGACCCTTATTTGCATTAGACGTATTTGATATGCGGCCAACATTAGCTGGTCCGGTTAAGCGTTCTTATGCTGACGTACTAGAAGATCCAGTTGCATGGGCTAAGAAATGCATAGAAACATATAAAGCTGACTTAGTTTCTGTTCATCTTGTAAGTACAGACCCCGGTATCAAAGACACACCTCCTAGTGAAGCAAGAAGAACCGTGGAAGATGTACTACAAGCTATTGATGAACCGATTATAGTTGGTGGTTCTGGGAATCCTGAGAAGGATATTGACATCTTTCGTGAAATTGCAAAAGCTACGGAAGGGGAAAAGCTGGTATTTGCTTCTATTACATTGGATATGGATATTCCAAAAGCTGTTGAACCTCTAGTGAAGCATGGACAAAATGCTATTGCATTAGCTTTCATGGATATAAACCAAGCAAAAGAACTTTCAAGAAAAATTCTTGAAGCTGGATTACCCAAAAATCAACTGATTCTCGATCCTACAACTGGAGCCTTAGGTTACGGTATAGAATACTCCTTCAGCGTCATGGAACGTATCAGACTTGCAGCCTTAATGGGGGAAGAAATTCTTCAAGTACCTATGAGTTGTGCTGCTACTAATGCTTGGGCTGCTAGAGAAGCATGGATGAAAGTCGAAGAGTGGGGACCAAGAGAACTTAGAGGCCCATTGTGGGAAGCTACTACTGCTATCGTTTGTATGTTGGCTGGAGCTGACCTCTTCATGATGATGCATCCACTTGCAATGAAAATTGCTAAGACATTTGCTGAAGCGTTGCAAAAGGTTAGAAAACCGTTAAGCGAAATTCCCTATGAAAAATGGGTTGAAGCCAAGTATTAGGAGGATTAAGCATGCCAAAAATTTTGAGACCTCTTGATGTATACAAATACCTCCCTCAAACAAATTGTGGCGAATGCGGTGAAAGTAGTTGTATGGCTTTTGCTGCAAAACTTATTGAAAGACAAGTAAGCGTTGAAAAGTGTACTCCCCTATCTGAACCAAAGTACGGTAAAAAATTAAAGGCGCTTCTAGAAGTTTTAAGATCTCCTGTCAAAGAAGTTACAATAGGAATTCCACCCAATGCTATAACTATTGGCGGAAAAGATGTAATGTACAGGCATGAGCTCACTTGGCGACATCCCACGGCATTAATGATTGATGTTCATGATGAAATGGAAGAAGAAGAGTTAATTAAGAGAGTAAAATTTGTAAATGACTTTAGTTTCATCAGAATTGGAAGGGAACTTAAACTTGATGGGATCGCTGTAAGATGTGTATCCGATGATTCGAAAAAGTTTTCAACCGCCGTCTCCACTGTATTAAAGCACACTCAACTTCCTCTGGTTTTATGCTCTTACAATCCTACTGTTCTTGAGGAAGCTTTAACAATAGCTGGTGATAAAAAACCTCTTATTTATGCTGCTAATAAACAAAACTGGAAAGAAATGGCAGAACTTTCCTCGAAATACAAATGTCCACTAGTGGTATCAGCCCCTGGAGATCTTTCACTCCTAAAATCCTTAACGGTATCGATTAAAAAATACTATAACCTTGACGACTTTGTACTTGATCCAGGGACTTTTGTTGATGGAGGAACTATTTTAGACACCATCAGTATGTTCAGTGTTTTAAGGTATGCTGCAATAGAGGGAGAAGACTCTGATGTCGGCTATCCTTTGCTTGGAGTTCCAGCAGCTGTATGGTCGCTCTTTGATGGAAATGATGATGAAAAAAGGCTTATGGAATCTATAGTCGCATCTTCACTAATGTCAAGGTATGCCGATATCCTTATACTTCATTCCATTGATGTTTGGCCGATTTTACCAGTAATAGTATGGAGAGATTGTGTATATACAGATCCCAGAGTTCCTCCATCAGTAAAGCCTGGATTGTATGAAATAGGTAAACCTAATGAGATGTCACCACTGCTGGTTACCGCGAACTTTGCCTTAACATATTACATTGTTAAGGATGATGTTGAAAGAAACAAGATAGATGCATGGCTGGTGGTTGTTGATACCGAGGGGACCAGTGTACAGTCAGCAGTAGCAGGTAAGAAGTTAACAGCAGAGAATATTTATGAAACCATGGTTTCTTCGGGCGCGATGGAAAAAGTACAACATAAAACTGTCATAATTCCTGGATATGCAGCACGACTTAGTGGAGAACTAGAAGATCTTTTAAAAGACTGGAGAGTCTTCGTAGGTCCCCGAGACTCCGCAGATATTAAACAGTTCCTAGAAAAAATCTGGAAACAGGAAGTTTTTGGAGAAAAACAATAATAATATTATTTCTTTTTAATTTTAACACTAGTTATTGGATGAGCGGTTTTAGTTTTTCTACTATATCTGCCACAGCCTGGATTGCTGGTGAGTGTGGGGGAAGGCCGATTAAAGGTTTTCCTTTAAAATCGTATTCTAGAACAAGTGGATCTTCTGGAATTACCCCTATCAATTTTAGATTCATTTTATTTAATTCTTCAAGTATTAGGGGTAACATGTCTTGAGACGCTCTATTTACCACTACATAGAAATTCTTTGTTTTTGTTTCTAAACTTATAGCTAAATCTCTTATCCGCTTAGCTGTTCTTAAACTTCTTATACTTGTATCGGTTGTTATAAGCATAACATCGATATCTCTGGTTGTTCTTCGACTTATATGTTCAAGACCAGCCTCTGTATCCATTATAATGAAACGATAGTTCCTCGCTAAATTGTCTATAATTTTTCTTAAAAGATGATTTACATAACAGTAGCATCCTGGGCCCTCAGGTCTACCCATAGCTATAAAGTCAAAACCATTCGCTTCAACCACAACTTCACCATAAATTAGGTATTCGAGGTAACCTTCCTTTGACATACTGGGAGAGGAGTATTTTTCACTTTGTAAAATTTCTTCACGAATATCTCCAACCGTTTTACTTACATTTAATCCCAAAGCCTCATGTAGATTGTTATTTGGATCAGCATCAATGGCTAGTATAGGACCTTCAAAATTTTTACGGAAAAAGTTTATTAACAATGCAGCAACCGTTGTTTTCCCAGTACCACCTTTTCCAGTTATAGCTATAGTAAAAGTCATTTTACTCTCTCCTTGTATCTGTATTTCTCAATATCTTCCTCCCCAATAGAGAGATACGTCCCCTAAATAAACCTTTATCATTTTGAGGTAAACCTAAAACATCCAAATATTAAAGTTCAAATTTTCTAAAATTCTGATTTAAAGCATTATTTTTCTTTTTTAATGATTTCTAGGACATTCTTAACTACATTTTTGATGTGATATCCAGCTAGGTGCATAATAGAATCTTTAATTAGTGAATCAATTTTTCTAGAAGCTAGGCATGGGTAGTTGTGGTGTTCAAGTCCTGCTCTATATTCTGCGTCTTGAATTCTAGTATTAATTAGTTTTTCAGCAATATACCAAGTTGATCCACATGGTGCTCCACGTTTCACTTTAACCTCTACAATTAAATTATTTGATATTTTAATTTCAAGAAGGGGATAGCCAAAATATTTTGTAAATTCGCTAATATACTGGTTTCGACTAGTCGCCTTGAGTGAACAAAAAGGTTTAGGGAAAACCGAGTCAACGCCGATTTCGGAAAGTTCCTTTCTAAGTTGTTTTTGTACTCCTAACGGGATCCATTCAGGGTCATCAACTGGTACAATTGCTGCTTTCGCTTTGCACTTTTTGGCTATTAGCGGTAAAAGAAGAACTAGATCTGCGGGTAATCCGAGGGAAAGTATTAAATCACACTCGGGCATTTTTGTTGGTAAATATTTTTCTCGTATGTCTAGTAATTCTTCGATTGGGGGTATAGTTTGATATTTATATATGTCGTAGGTCCAAGACCTTGGTCCTCTAGTACGAATATTGTTAATTATCCGATCACTCCATGGATCATTAGCTATTGTAATAATGAATATCTTCATGGAATCACCGCAACATTTAGAAATTAAATTAAATGGTAAAAGCTATTAACTTAAAATTTTCGTCTATAATCACTTATCGTGTACGTATACGTAGTGCAAAAATAAATATGTGAGTTACATATTGAACTAAATCGTATCTTTACAAGGTTTGTTACAATTAACGTATAGGGGCTTGTATACGCTATGAGTAGCATGATTCCTCCTCTATTAAGAGATGGGGATATCGTATTGACAAAGCATAACTTTATATTTTATACGTTTGGCTACGAACACCCAAAAAACAGGATTCTAGCTTTTTTAAAATATATCCCAGAGGAATATGCGCATAAATTTGATATAGAATGGTTAAAGATTAAATGGTATTTCAAAGGTATTTATCTTCTCAGACCTAAAGATCTTTTTAGTCCAGAAAACTATAAAAAGCTTGTAAAAGCTTTTAACGATCATTTTCCAGAATATCTTTATTTTTCTGAGTCCTTGGGTAGGTGGTTGATAAGTGTTCCAAAATCTCTAATTAAGCAAGTGTTTGTTCCTTCTGAATGTTTGCGCAAGCTTTTAAGGAAGAAGTCTAGGGATTTTCTTGAAGAAATGGCTGTGAAACTTGTAAAAGAATTATCTTTAGACTCTAATGTCCCATTAGAATTTTGGGGGATACATGGTTCCGTAAGTTTAGGTATGCAGCATGAAGGAAGTGATATTGATTTAGCTGTTTATGGAGCTAAAAATTTCAGGAAGGTGATCGCAACTTTAGCGAAGCTGGACAAGACCGGAAAAATTACACTTAGCAAGACATCCTTTTACGAACAAAGGCGGTTAAACACCGGATATTACGATGACATAAGATTTGTAGTTAACGCTATTAGACTTCCTTCAGAAATTAATCGTAAAAAATTAATTTACAAACCAGTAGCAAAGATAAAAGCGTTATGTAAGGTAATTGACGATACTGAGTCTGTTTTTAGACCTGCTATATATAAAATTCGAGTTCTTGATATCATTAGTGGTCCCATAGAGTATTCTGATGCCATTTCTGAAGTTGTTTCGATGATTGGATTATTTAGAAGCATAGCCTTTAATGGGGATTTGATTGTTGTTAAAGGTATGTTAGAGCAGGTTCAAAGTGAACAAGAAAAATGGTTTAGGATTGTCGTTGGATCAGGGTTAGATGACGAGTATATAGAAGTTAAAAGTGAGTGATTTAAATGAATGTTAGAGATCGAGATGCACCAGTTACTAGAGAGAGAATCATTTTTAGGGTTTATGGCTATGATCATCCTCCTAATTCATGCGTATGTGATGTAGAATATGCTCCCGAAACTATATATAGAACTAGTGATCCTAGAGCAATTAGGACTGGTAAAGAGATAAAGTACTACAAATTTTACTTCGATGGTGGACTCAGATTTATTAAAGAACGGTTTCCTCACTATCAAGTTTTCTATTATCCACTCCGCAAAAGGCTTGTTGGATTGTCCGAGAATCAAATTTTAGAATTACGTAGACCTGACGAAAAACTTAATGCTCTTTTTAACTCTAATAAAGATGATGATTTGTTAAAAACTATGAGAGAAGTGTTAAATACAGTTTTTGAAGTTTCAAAACTTAAAATTACTGATTTTGGAGTATTTGGCTCCTTATTGCATGATTTTTACAATCCGAAATTTAGTGATATAGATCTCATCATATATGGACGTAAAGAAACGCGTGAACTAGTGGAGGTATTGAATTCTCTTTACTCGGATACATCTTCTCGTTTAAAAAACGAATTTGAGACATGGGATCTTAGCATGCCGCCGCTTCACTGGAACTTTAAAAACTATAGTAAGGCTGAATATGGTTGGTATCAGAGAAGAAAGAATATCTACGCAGTGTATAACTCTCCTTATTTGGGTAGAATAGTCAAAGTTGAGTTTGAACCTGTTAGAAAGTGGAGTGAAATTACTAATGAGTATGATGAAATTGAGGAAATAAAAACTGTAGGTTGGGTTAAAGCTATTGTAATGATTTTGGATGATTCAGATTCATATTTTATGCCTTCAATATATCCAATAGAGGTATTAGAAACTAGTGATAAATTTATGGATAAAAATATTACACGTATAGTGTCTTATGTAGAGGAATTTCGAATGCAGCTTAGGAAGGGAGAAATAGGAATTGTAGAAGGAAGACTAGAGAAGGTTATAAAAAAGAACCGGGAATTTTATCAAATAACATTAACCTACGGGAAAAAATACTTTAATCAGGTTTTAAAGCTCTATAATAAAAATAGTGGTTTGAGTTTTGTGTAGTATTGATGAAAATCAAACAGTCCTTTTTAGGATCCTCTATTTTCGTACATTTTTATTTTGAAAGGTACTAATATTAAAGTAGTTTTTTTGAAGTAAGTAACTTTTGATTTTTCTAGCATAGTTTGAATTTCGTGCGTCTCTGAACTCAGCGGTCTTATTATTAGCGTAGCTCCTACTTTCTTGGCTAGTTTCAACAGGTAAGGTGTTAATTCTGGTGGTGGACGTATAGAGTAAATTAAATCGCTATCCTGGTATATTTTAATGTCTGGTCTTGTTATATCGTCCTTTACAAATTTGATTTGTGGATATCTCTGTTTTAGTTGTTGTATTGTTTGTATATTTATATCTGTTACAATTATTTCTGTTTTCGGTAGTTTTTCTGCTAGTTTTACGGCTATTTCTGGTAGTTTTCCTACTCCGACTTCAACAATTTTCTTAGGTTTTGGGAAAATTCTCATTATTAATTCTATGATGTCTTGTTCGTCCTTAAGTTGCATTTTTATTACCTATATTTTTTCCATGATGTCCTGAATTCGCTTGCTGGAAATCTAGCTTTTTCGCCTAGTTCTTCCTCTATTCTTAGTAGTTGATTATATTTTGATGTTCTGTCACTTCTTGCAGGTGCTCCTGTTTTTATTTGTCCTGTACATAATGCTACAGCGAGGTCAGCTATGAATGGATCTTCTGTCTCTCCTGATCTGTGACTTACTACCACAGCATAATTGTGTTGGTATGCCATTTTCGCTGCTTCTAATGCTTCTGTTAAGGTTCCTATCTGATTCACTTTCAACAAAAGCGCGTTTGCTGCTCCTATTTGTATTCCTTTTTCCAATCTTTCCACATTTGTTACAAAAAGGTCATCCCCCACTATTTGCACCTTACTTCCGAGTTTTCCGGTGAATTCAGCAAATGCTTTAAAATCTTCTTCTTGGAAAGGATCCTCTATGGATATTACTGGATAAGTTTCAATCAGCTGAGTATAGTAATCAATTAATTCATCCATTGAGAATTCTTTTTGGTCCAAATAATATTTTTTGGTTTTCTCATTGTAAAATTCGCTTGCTGCAGCATCTAGACCTAACGAAATCTCCTTTTTAGGCATGTATCCTGTTTCTTCTATACTCTTAATTAAAACTTCTAACGCTTCTGTTGTTTGTTCCATTGGTGGCGCATATCCACCTTCATCTCCAACATTTATAGCATTTCTTCCATATTTTCTCTCTATGATTTTTTTCAGGGTGTGATACACTTCTACTCCCATTCTTAATGTCTCTTTAAAGGTTCCGCCTCTGTGTGGTATTATCATGAATTCCTGAATGTTCAATTTGTTTCCTGCATGTTTTCCTCCATTTATAATGTTCATTAATGGAACTGGAAGAAGTAGTTCATCTTTATCTTTTGATAAGTATCTATATAGAGGTGTTTTCAGGACGTTTGCAGCTGTTCTGGCTGTTGCTAAGGAGACTGCAAGTATGGCATTAGCTCCGAGTTTAGACTTGTTTGGAGTTCCGTCAAGTTCGATCATTTTTTTATCTATTTCTTCTTGTTTTCTTACATCAAATCCTTTTAGTGCTGGTGCTATTATTTCATTTACATTTTTAACTGCTTTCAGAACTCCTTTCCCATGATATCTCTTTCCTCCGTCTCTTAATTCCAATGCTTCGTATCTTCCAGTTGAGGCGCCTGACGGAACTGCCGCTCTTCCCATTGCTCCACCTTCTGTTATCACATCCACCTCTATGGTTGGATTTCCTCTACTGTCTAGGATTTCTCTTGCTTTTATTTTAGTAATGGTGTAATGGCTTTTCATTTTGACCACTTTCTTAGTCATGAATTGTGTTTTTATGAGATATTAGAGTCTTTTATAAGTAACTAAAATATTTTGATTGTAGTATTGCGGTCGTGATTACATGATTCCCCGTAAGAAGCTTGAAATGTTGCTTGAGAAGTTAAAGGAACATCCTGAACCACGTGTATGGTTAGAGCAGTATACTATTCCTGCTAGGGTTGCTGCAAATATCCTTTATATTGCTTGTTATGTTTATGGGGATGTCAAAGGAAAAATTATTTATGATTTAGGTTGTGGCACTGGAAGACTGGCTATTGGGGCTGCCACTTTGGGTGCTCGTAGAGTGGTGGGTGTTGATATAGATGCAAAAGCCTTAAGAGTTGCTCGTATTAATTCTGTGATTGCCGATGTAGTGAATAGGGTTGAATGGATATTAAGTGATATTGAATATTTAAGTGGTAAAAGTGATGTGGTGATTCAAAATCCACCATTTGGTGTTCAAAAACGAGGTGCTGATAGGAAGTTTATTGTAAAGGCTTTAGATATAGGATCTGTGGTTTATTCGTTGCATAAATCTAATGAGAAAAGTAGGGTATTCATTAAGAACCTTGTTGAAGAATATGGTGGTAGAATTGATAACGTGATTTGCATGGATCTTCCTCTTCGTCCAACTTTCCGATTTCATCGAAAACGAGTTCATGTAGTTAAAGTTGATCTTTACAGAATTGTTAAGGAGGGTGTTTAGATATGGAGAAAATAAAAACTGGAGATTTTGTCTTACCTGGAGACAGGCTTGGAACAATAGAAGAATTTGTACCCGGTGAGGGTACTTATGAGGAAAATAGCGAAGTTTATGCGGCTTCAGCAGGATTTGTATTAATTGATCACGTGGATAAGAAAATTAAGGTCTATAAACCCGGTATTGTAAAACCGGTAATACCTCGCGTTGGAGATGTTGTTCTGGGTAAGGTTGCTCATGTACAAAGTCAAATGGCTTCTGTGGAAATTTTTCAAATTAATAAAAATCTCGTTTCACCGCCATTTACTGGTGTAATCCACATTTCTCAGGTTAGCAAGACATTTACGAATGTCATGCCGGATGCCTACAAGGTTGGAGACATTATCAGAGCTAGGGTTATTAGGGCAATAACAATTCCCATACAATTGTCTACTATTGGAAAGAAATTTGGCGCCCTTTTGGCTTTCTGTTCTCTTTGTGGAGGTATTTTACAGAGGCAAGGAGAAGGAAAACTCAGGTGTGCAAATTGTGATCATATCGAAACGAGGAAAGTGGCTATTGATTATAGAAGACCTAAAAGGTAGACAGTTATGAGTGCACGTCTTAAGAGAGAAATCGTTCTACATGTTAAAAGCAATAGGGAAATAATAGAAATATTACAGGCTATACGTAAACATCTACGATCTTTTAACACTTATGCTCGTTATGATAGAGAAAAAATTCGCCTTACAGTTTATGGTTCAAAAGATGATATTAAGTTTGCTCTGAACGAGGTTAAAAGTATTCATAAAAGGATAAGAAATGCTCTGTATCAGGATGCAAATGGTATGTATCGATATGACGGTTCTCTTATCACTGAGAAGAGTAGAGTGTCTATTTCTCTTAAAGATTTAGGAAAGATATTAGAATTAAGAGGCTACAAAGTCTATGTTCAAAATAATACTATCAGAACTAGCGCTAAACTCGAGGAAGTGGTAAAACTTGCAAGAGAATACAAGAAGATAATGGATGAAATACATGATATTCAACCGAAAATTATAAGAAAGATTTTATGTATTGCAGCGATTATAACTGGTGTGGATTGTAAAAGTATTCTCAAAATAGCTATTTCGAAAGGAATAATTAAATATTTAGATGATGGCCGATACGGTTCTATGCTTCCGCCTGATGAAACATGTTCAAAACTTATAAAGGAGGTACTTACTAGTGAAAATAAAAATTTTAGCAAAAAATGAAAGGGAAATAGAATTTGAGATTGAAGGAGAAGGACATACTTTGTGTAATTTACTCAGAAAAGTTTTACTTGAGGACAATGATGTTACTTTTGCCGGTTATAGAATAGAGCATCCTCTAATCGGCAAACCAAAGGTTTATGTGAGAACAAATGGGAGAAAGGATCCTTTTGATGTAGTTATTGAAGCTGCTAAAAAGATAAAGAATATGGCTGAAGATTTTCATAAAACACTTCTTAAATCCTTGAAGGGATAATTTGATGACTTATATAGACGATATAAGACAAATGTTGCGGAATACTATTCTTCACATGGATCATTATAATTCTCTAAGAGAAATCGTTCAAGATAAAGATTTGGCTAAACTCGGAGATTCCCTAGTAAATTTTATGTATTCATTAGCCAAATCTCTTGTATTAAAAAAGCCTGATGCTTGGAAAGTTTCGGATAAGGTATTATCTCGCGCCTTAGAAGATGCTTGTTTATTAAAAATTCTCCCTAAAAGAAGTGATAGACATAGTAAGGGAGATGCCGTGGAAGCTCTTTTAGCTTATGCGTGGCTTGTAGAAACTTTTGATCTTAAAGATGCAGTTATGATCTTAAGAAAAGAAATGGATCCTGAAGATTTTAGTAATAAAAAGTTGGAGGTAAAAGCCGCTGTTAAAGCGTTTAAACGTCTTCTTGAAGAAGTAATCCCGAAAATTGAAACATTATTGACCATGCGAAAAGTTAAAAAGGTTTCATAATGCGTTTTATCGATGTACATCCATTTTTCTGGAGGAAGTACTATGGAGTTTTGCCCTAAATGTGGTGCTTTGCTAATGCCAGGCGAGGATGAAGAAGGAAAACTTGTCCTTCGCTGTAAATCTTGTGGATATGTCAAGAAAGTAGATAAGAACGAACTTGAAAATACATATCGTATTACTCATCGTATAACCCATGGTCCTCATGATGAAATGATCGTTGTGAAAGAAGAAGTCAGAACCTTACCTATTGCCAAAGTTAAATGCCCAAAGTGTGGCAATGACCGTGCTTATTATTGGCAGCTTCAAACTAGAAGAGCGGATGAAGCAATGACGACTTTTTATAAATGTGTTAAATGTGGACACACGTGGCGAAAGTATTGAAAGGGATGTTATTATGTTAGTTTATGAGGTTGAAGCTCTATATAAGATTTTAAAGAAAACTGTAAAAATTTTAGAGGAAGGCTATGAACGCATTCCTGATAGGTTTAATGCCAAAAACTATGCTTTCCGCTCTTTGGAAAATTTAAAAACTGCCGAAAAAATTGCTAGGAATATCTGGAGGAAAATACTTGAGCAAGAGAACTCCTGCTGTTGATAGGAGAATTAACGAGATTAAGCTTGAAGATAGACGTGTTAGAGTTATTGGGGTGGTTATCGATTCTAGGCCTGGTATGTGCATCCTTGATGATGGTACTGGTAGTGTAAGAGTTCGAACGAACCGTGAAGTGGAAACTGGAAAATTGATAAGGGTAATAGGACAAGTATCTATAAGGACAGATGGTGAAATTGAAATAGACGCTGAATTCATTCAGAATATGGATAAATTAAAATTTGATCTCTATAAAGAAGTATATAATTTGAGAAAGAAGTTTAAAAGTGTTGAGAGCAAACTTGTTGAGGAGGGATAAAATATGTTTAGGGCTGTACTTTCGAATGCAAAAACATGGACATACATAGTTGATGCATTATCGACCCTTGTAGATGAAGCTAACTTTGTCGCAAAGCCAGAAGGGTTAAGCATGAGAGCTATGGATCCGTCACACGTCGCTATGGTGGATTTTGTCCTGCCAAGCGATGCTTTCGATGAGTATGAGTGCGATAAGGAAACTTTGCTTGGTGTAAATCTTGACGAGATGAAAAAGGTTATGAGAAGAGCGAGGACTGGGGATACTTTGGAAATATTTTATGATGAAACTGAGAAGAGACTTAAATTAAAGTTACGGGGAAAAACTGTTAGAACTTTTAGTATTCATTTACTGGACATTACTGCTGAAGAACTACCCGAACCTGCTGTTGAGTTTAAAGCTAGTGCTATCATCACAGCTGATGCTCTACAGGAAGCTGTAAAGGATGCTGCAATCACTAGTGACCACGTAAAAATTGTAGTTCAACCAGAAAAGGTGGTTTTGAGAGCTGTTGGTGATCTCGGAGAAGTTGTTGTAGAGATGGGAAAAGATTCCGAAGCACTTCTTGACGTTCAAACTGCGGAAGAAGTGTCTGCAACCTATACTTTGAACTATCTTGCTGACATGATTAAAGTTGCAAAAGCTGCTGATACTGTAAAGCTCCAACTTTCGACAGATATGCCTCTTCGTATCGATTTTAACCTTCCAGGTGGAGGGAGGGTAAGCTACTTCTTAGCTCCAAGAATAGAAGGAGAATAATCTGAGAAGATTTTATAAAAATTAAAATTATTTATTTCATTTGATGAAATATGCTGACAAAAGAAGATTTAGCTAAATATCCAAGCATAGAACCTGCACGAGAATATGTAAGACAGTTTAATATCGATATTGCAACGTTAGCCGATGAGTACCCTGCAATTGTTAATAGAGCGCGACAAATATTAAGAGACATTATTGTTAAAGGAGTCTATACGTATGTCTCTAATGACTTTGAAACCGAAATTTTAGCGTTTCCAGTTGTTAGGCTTTTTATAGATGCTATTGGCGATGATTGGTTAAGACGAAGATTTGCTGTTGCGTTTTCAAAAAGAGTTGGTCAATTTTTGCAAAAGGAAGAAAACGAGAAAATATTAGAAATTGCTAGGATGCCGGGTAATGTTAGTGAACATGGTTGGAATTTAATATACGAGATAAAGAGGGTGGGTGTAAAATTCTACGAGTGGAAATTACATTTTAAGGATTATTTGAGCACTGCTGTTCATTTTCACGATATAACTTGGAAGATGTGTAATCATCCCGTCTCTAATGGTTATGTAAGATTAACTAAGCGAGAATTAGCTAGATTATTGGCTGAAGCTTTTAAGGAAAAGATTTTAGAGAAAAGAGTTCCGAAGAGATTTATAGAGTTACCAGATAAATTGATGAGAATCTTGGAAGATATAGAAGAACTAATTAAAAAATATAAAAAAGAGGTTATAAGGGAAATCCCGATAAAAGCTGAAATCACGGGGGGTGTTTATCCCCCATGTATTCAGTATATTCTCGAAAGAACTGAAAGAGGGGAGAATTTAAGTCATGTAGAGAGATTATTTCTTATGTTTTTTATGTTAGATATTGGGAAAGCAGAGGAGGACGTTGTGAATTTATTTAGAAAAATGCCGGATTTTAACGAAGAGAGAACAAAATATTATGTTAAACATGCAAAAAGTAAAGGATACACCGCCCATAACTGTGATACATTAAAAACATACGGTATTTGTAGACCAACACATAAATGGTGTTCTGAAGGGACAATAAAGAATCCCCTTGTGTTTTACGGTAGAATGTCGTATATTCTCCACAAAGAGAGGCGTACTAAGAATGAAAAGTAGAGCGAAATCCATTTTGCTTTTGAAAAGCCTCTTTGGTGCTTATTACAAGGAAAACGATATCCCCACACCACCTCAGTTTAGTAAAAGAGAATTCGGCTTTATGCTTTGGACTAAGGAAGGTATGATTAGACATAAGACTTTTTATAATCGGTCAGAATTTTTAATGTTTCTTAGAAAAAATGTCCCAAAAAATGCATATAGATCTGCAGCTTACTATTTAGACCCGGAAGCGCAAAATATGGAAGGAAAAGGTTGGTTAGGTGCTGATTTAATATTCGACATTGACGCCGATCATCTAGTTACTAAATGTAAAGAAACCCATGATAAATGGGTATGTACCAACTGTGGTGCAAAAGGCTTAGGAAAAAGACCTGATCAGTGTCCAAATTGTAAATCAACTGTTATTGATGAAATCACATGGATATGTGATCAATGCCTCAATTCTGCAAAGGATGAGCTATTCAAACTTCTAGATTTCCTTTTTAGTGATTTCGGTATATCGAAAGAGGAGGTAAAAATTGTTTACTCAGGACATCGTGGTTACCATATACACGTGTACAGTGAAACAGTAAGAGAATTAAGTAGTGAAGGAAGAAGAGAAATTGTTGACTATGTTTCAGGAACTGGGGTGAGGGTGGAAAACCTAGGTTTGGTTGAAATTTCTGTTGGAGGGCGTAAATCTATTGTTGGTCCTGATCTTAACACTGAGGGTTGGGGTGGCCGTCTGGTAAAATCTATAATTAAGCTTTTTTCAAGTCATAATATAGAAAGTATTCTTAGAGATGCTGGAATACAAAGAAATAAAATAGAAATATTGCTAAACAATAAGGAGAAGGTTATAAAGGCTTTGAGTACTATCCCTCCTAGATGGGATATTTTACAGGGCATAGGGATCTCTATTTGGAAAAAAATTGCCTCAGTAGCGATAAAACTATCTTCCGCCCAGGTAGATGAACCTGTAAGCATAGATGTACACAGACTTATTAGACTCGAATATAGTTTGCATGGCTCAACGGGGTTTAAGGTAATTCCAATTTCAGTTGCGGAGATCGAGAAATTTGATCCATTTAAAGATGCCGTAGTTTTTAAGGGTGAGAAAGAAGTAATTTTTAGAGATTATTGCCCCGAATTTAGGATTGGAGAAGAAGTATTTGGACCATACCAAGAGGATGAGAAGGTGGAACTCCCTCTTTCTGCTGTTGTTTTTCTGCTTGCTAAGAATATTGCGGAGTTGTCGTAAAATGGATTATGAAAAACTGTATGCGATATGGCTCAAAGAGATTGAAAACAAGAGTTTACAGGGCTTGCCTCCACGTTTTTACGAAGAACTAAGTAGATATATTAACACGCTTAGAAAAGGGCTTAACAATGAAAATTTAGGTCGTATAGAATCCAAAATTATAGAATCAGAGCTGAAAAATGCTCAGTTTATGATTAAGGACTTATGTATTTTACGTTTAGAAAAAATTTTAAAAAGCATATTGAGAAAGGACGAAACTGTCGAGGTTCAATTGAATCCAGTGGAAAAAAAGTACTTTAAGCCATTAATTGATTCTCTAAAGAACTATTTTATGTTTATTTCTAATATCCTGGAAGGAAAGATTATTGGTGAAATAGAAAAGGAGTTAAGAAGTATAAAAATAGACGAGTTTAAGAAAGAAAAGATTGCTGTGAGAATTCTTGAAAATCTGCCAGCTATTGTTGGAACGGATATGAAAGTTTACGGTCCTTTTAAGAAAGGAGACATTGTCGTATTACCGTCAAAAAATGTGGAAACATTGATAAAAAGAAATAAGGCAAAAATAATAAAAGTATGACCAGTATATGCTCTATTACTTAAACCATATGTAAATTTCAACCTTCATTATCACTATGAATCTTGGGATAAAGGTTAAAAGGGAAAGTTTATTGTGAGATATGTAAATTTCAACTAGAAAGAGGAGACCACAGATGAAAGTTCCAAAGCAGATAAGAACCTATTGTCCAAAATGCAATACGTACACTCTTCATTCGGTATCCCTATACAAAAAGGGCCCTGAAAGAGAAATGTCCCAAGGAAGGAGAAGGTATGACAGAAAGAAAAAGGGATACGGTTCGCAACCGAAGCCGATACAGAAAAAGTTAGTTAAAGCAACGAAAAAACAAACACTAAAACTAAAATGTAGAGAATGTGGATATATCATCCACAAAAAAGGAATCAGAATGAAAAGTATAGAACTTGTATAGTCCCTTACTTTTAATCTAATCCATCATATAACTTCTAAACAACTTAAAATGAAACAACACAAATTTTAAATCAAAAAAAACTTTTAATGTAGAAGGAATATTACGGAGTGAGGGTTCACAATGGGTCGAAAAGATGCATTGGTTCCGGAACCAAGATCGAGATTCATTAAAGTTTCATGTCCCGATTGTGGTAACGAACAGATAATATTTGGGTGTGCAAGTACTAAAGTTAGATGCTTAGTTTGTAATCGTATACTAGCTGTGCCTAGTGGAGGAAAAGCAAAAATACAAGCCAAAATAATTAAAGTACTTGGGTAATGAGTTGACAACCGACATTACAATTATGTTTAAATTCTTTTCACACTAATTCTAAGATACTGTTAGAAAGAATCTAGTCTGTACTTGAGAAATATTAATAATGATTAGTCATAGTAATCTTAATATTTTTCAAGTCTTACTCCACACAGACATTTGTATTGTCTTATTTAAATTTATGATCGCATTGTTGGAGGAAGAATAATGGTAAAAAGGAGACAAGAATGGCCTGAAGTTGGTGATATAGTAATTGGAACAGTGGTTCGTGTTGAACCCTATGGAGCTTATGTTAGGCTTGATGAATATAACGAGAAAGAGGGATTCATTCACATTAGCGAAGTTTCAAGTACATGGGTTCGAAATATCAGAGATTACGTGAGAGAGAAACAAAAGGTGGTTGCTAAAGTTTTAAGAGTGGATAAGGTTAAAGGTCACATAGATTTGTCTTTAAGGCGAGTAACAGATCAGTGGAGAAGACAGAAGATTTCTGAATGGAAAAGAGCACAGAAAGCTGAAAACCTACTTCTATTAGCCGCTGAAAAGCTTGGAAAAACTCTTGATGAAGCTTATGAAGAAGCAGGTTGGAAAATGGAAGATGCATTTGGTGAAATATATGCAGGATTTGAAGCTGCATTAGAAGAAGGAGAAACTGCACTCTTAAAGGCAGGATTGGATGAAAAATGGGCAAAAGTACTAACTGAACTTGCTAAAATGTATGTTGAAATTCCGAAAGTAAAAATTTCTGGTATACTTACACTAAAATGCACAAAACCGAATGGAGTAGAAATAATTAAAAAAACATTGAAAGAAGCTATTAAAGCCGGTAAAAGCGAAAAAGATGGCGTAAAAATAGACATTTACTTGGCTGGGACTCCGAGGTGGAAAGTTGAAGTAGAGGCTAAAGATTGGGGCACTGCTGAGGAAGTGCTAAAGAAAGTAGTAGACACTGCATTAAGTCTTATCAAAGAAGAAGGGGGAGAAGGAGAGTTTAAAAGAGAGTCTAGGTGAACATCTTGGGGAAACTTTTGTGGAAATGTCAAAAATGTGGGAGATACACTTTAAAGCGAGATAAATGTCCATATTGTGGTGGACCACTTAAGTCTCCTTATCCGCCTAAATTTTCTCCTCTTGATCCCTACGGTGAATATAGAAGAAAGTTAAAACGTGAACTATTAAAATCAAAAAGTGAATAAAAATTGTATTATTATGATTTAACTACGACGATTTCTTCTAGGGTGTATCCCTCTACGAAATCAACTTTTATAACCAACTTGTCGCCTATAGCGAGTTGTATGCCAGATATTGCCGTGTAATTAAGTTGTAATGTTGTTGAGTCTCCTGGATTTAAAGTAGTTGAGCCATTAATTATTGTAAAGTTACAGAGTGTTCCATTAATTTTGATTGCTAATATCTCTAATTGCTCTATTCCGAGATTTGTAATCGTTATAATTACAGTTCCATCTTGATATGCTTCTGCTGTTATGTTAGCATATGGTACTATAGCTATATTTGTCATTGATGTTTCGTTTGCCCATCTTGATACATAGCTAAAGTGGTAGTAAACGGTAACGTTAACAATCTGTGAAACATTAAAGTATACTCCAGTACTAACTTTAAGCACTGTAATTTCATCTTTGTTTAATGTGGCACTGCCGTTAATTATTTCGAAGCTGTAATTAGTACCATTAATAGCGACACCGCTGATTTTTATAGATAGGTTTGTTGGATTGCTAACTGTTATGGTTACGATTCCGTTGGTATAAGCTGTTGCACTTTCAATATTGAGAAGAAGAGGTGGAGTTGCTGTAACAGTGGCGTTAATAATCGCCGTTATTAATTTCTTGGGGGCTCCAGTAGGATGATAAGTTACATTAACAGTCGTTATCGAACTTGTTAATTTAGTAGTTTCATTAAAACCTAAATCGATAACGAACAATGTTTCATTTTGTGGTAAAATTGTCATGCTTCCGTTAATCGCCGTAAATGAGGTTTCTGTTGCATTTACCGTAATTGAATCGACTGTAACGGGGAACTCTCCAACATTTTTAACTTTAACAAAACCTATACCATTGTCATAAATTATAGTTGCCTCTTCGTCTACGACAAGAAGTATCTTGGGGGCTTCCGTAGCTGTAACGTTCGTAGATGTTGATATTTTGTAGCCAGGATACTCTATGACCTTTGCTACAACTTTAATTGTCGCGTTGTCACCTATCGACCACTCTCTTTCGGTGTCTACAACAATTTCTACTGTTTCATTCGGGTTTATTGTTTCGCTTCCTTTTACTATTTCAAAGTCATAGTTTTCACCGTTTACATAGATTTTTGAAAGTCGGAGGTCATGAATTCCAGTATTATTTATTGTTACGATACAAAGACCATTATTATACAGATTGGCATCTGATATTTCCATACGGGCTTCTAAAATGCTGTAATTTACCTCAAATATTTTGACAAAACGGTTGCTTGAAAGATATGTTGGTTTGAATATTTTTTCGAATAGTGCCCAGTGTTGAGGATCGACGTCTGGAATTTGGCCATAAGGATCCCTGTAATATGCTAAATATCTATATCTTATCATAAAGTTTATCAGGCTGTCACGATATTTGTTCGGTTCGGGATCTGGTTCTCTGTAAAATAGTAATTTGTAAATAGTTGAGTTAAAGAACGTATCTGTTGGGCTAGTGATATCTCCATAGAGAGATTCATTCACTAGTTCTGGAAAATGATCCTCGGCGATTCTAACCATCCATGGCCATTTAAATTCATCTCCACCTAGTCCTTGAATACAGTATCCAAAGAACACTAATACGTGCGTTACATTATATCGTTTATATATTTTTACTGCTTCTGTCTCATTTAGTGCGAATGCTGCACCTATCCATGCTATTTGGGTACTATTAAGTGTCGCATTATCAACTATGGTGGTTTTATTTGCTACCGTATTTATCCAGTAACCATAGTCCCACCAGGAAGCTATTACAGTGTTTTCTGGTAGATTATATTTCATCCACATCAGTGCTTCTTGCCAATCTGGCTCCCCATTAGGCAACATTTCTGCAGCTGCCATATATTTTGATGAAATGTATGCTCCATACCATGTTGCAATGATAAGTAGTGATGCTACGAAAACTAAAGTTATAACCGTATACTCTGAACCAACTATACCAGAAATTCTAGCTCTTTTACGCCTTGCTAAAGGCATGCCCTCACGTACTTCTTTTAACACATTTACAAATGGAGATAGTATTTGATCAATCGCGTATGCCGAAAGGAGACAAACTACCGGTGAAAGTATTAATATTAATCTTATCATGGATCCAGCGAAATACGTAGCTGTTAGTCCTAAAATTATTAAGAAAATATCTTCATTTTTTAATCGTTTAAATGAAAAATATATTCCAAGAGGATAAACAAACAAAAGAACATTTAAGTTAAAATAGAATTCTGCCCACGATGTCGCTGCATGCTCCGCTACTGAAGCTATTATACGCGTCTTTTCTCTATAAAGAGGGTTTAGTACCGTTAAAAATTTTCCGCTAATGGGTTTGAAGTATTTTTGTAAAATGATCAAGGGAGATAAACCGATATACCATAAATAGGTAAATAATGAAGAGATAAGTACGATTGTTAACAGCGATATATATCCAAGTGCTTTTTTTGATATTTTAATTTCCCTTATTCGCTTGACTATTAGGGAATTATATACTAGGGGGGCCCCTTCGTAAACAGGTAATACTACTAACATGATTAAAGATGGAAGTAGATCTGTCTTAGTTAGTATACTCGGTCCGAGTCTGGGTATTCTTGTCGCTATAAAGAGACCGAGACCGACTGTTGTGGTGTAGGATAGAAGTAGCGATCTAGAATATCTACGTGAAATAAGAAGAAGTAATGCGTAGACTGCTAGTAAATCAAACGCGTATAAATAAGCACCCCAGCTGGCTGAGAGATATCCTAGAAATAGCCCTGCCATAATTCCTGATAATACGGATTCTCTTTTTAGGGATCTTACAAAGAAGTAAAGTGATAATATTATGAGTAAAATGCCTATCGCTTCATTGTCAAAGAATCCTGCAGTTGTACGTTGAACGTATCCCGGGATAAAAGCAAGAAAGAATGCTGAAAGTAGACCCGTTTTTATACTATCTGTTAATTCTTTGGCGAAAAAGTACATCGCAATTGATGCCAGCGCTCCCATGATAGCTGGGAAGAAATAGCAAAGTGTTACTGGATCTATTTCTACTCCTAAGAATTTAAGTATGAAATACAGAGTTGCTGCTGTCCATGGTATTCCTGGGAAAGATGTTTTAGGCATATTTCGGCCATAGGGGTACCATGTAGATATATCTGGAGGTTTTTCGACCCAGTTAAGCCAAGCGGAAAAGCCGTGACTTATTATATACAAAGTTGATTTTAGTTGAAACCACGGGTCAAATGCCTTAAGTACAACACCATAAGAAAAGTACGGATAAATTCTTATTAGTAGAGCAAAGAAGAATATTAATGTAAGTGAGAGATATAAAATTACTTTATCCTTTCTAACTTTTGCTCTGGGTATAGTAATTAACGATTTTAATAAACTTCCGAACTTCTTCACTTTTTCAGTCATTTCATTCGGCCCCAGTGAAAATGTTAATTTTGAACATCGAAACTGTACTACTTTAACACTTATTAAAAATTTCTGATTTAATTATTTAGCTGTAATGAATTATAGAAAACTCTTGGAGATCGCGAATTGTGGAGAAAAAAGTTTGGAAACTGGGATTTATCGTTAATCCCATAGCTGGTATGGGAGGAATTGTAGGTTTAAAGGGTACAGACGGAGAAGAAATTTTAAAAAAAGCCATAGAACTTGGCGCGAAACCTGTTGCTCCTCAAAGAGCCGAGGAAACCTTAGAAATTCTATTGCAAATAAAAGATCATTTAGAACTGATTACTTACCCTCATGACATGGGGGAAAACGAAGCAAAAAATGTAGGTTTTTCACCAGTCGTTATTGGGAATATAGTTCCTGGAAAAACCACAGCGGATGACACTAGACGAGCGGCAAAAGAAATGCAAAAATTGAAAGTAGAGCTGATCATGTTTTGCGGTGGGGATGGTACTGCTTGCGATATATACGAAGCTATTGGTACCACCATCCCTGTTATAGGTGTACCTACGGGGGTGAAAATGCACAGCGCTGTATTTGCAGTGAATCCAAGAGCAGCAGCAGAAGTTGTAATTAAATATTTAACTGAAGGACTACCCTTGAGACAAGCTGAAGTTATGGATATTGATGAAGATGCTTTTAGAGCTGGTATGTTATCCGCAAAATTAAAGGGATATCTTTTAGTTCCATATGAACCTGAACTTGTACAAGGTGTAAAAACTGCCGGTCCCCTTACAAATGAAGAGGAAGAAAATAAATTAGCTATAGCAAAATATGTTGTTGAGAACATGGAGCCAGATGTTATTTATATATTAGGTCCAGGAACAACAGTTAAAGCCATTGCGGATCTTTTTGGTATTGAAAAAACTTTACTTGGTGTGGATATAATAAAGAATGGAAAAATAGTTGCAAGAGACGTAGGAGAAAGGGATATACTGAAAATAATAAGAGGGAAAAAAGCTAAAATTATTGTGACGCCCATTGGAAATCAAGGATTTATTTTTGGTAGGGGAAATCAGCAAATAAGTCCGAGAGTTATTAGGGAAGCTGGTATACAAAATATTATTGTTATAGCAACTAAATATAAGCTCTCTACAATAAGTTGCCTAAGAGTTGATACAGGTGATAAGAACCTAGATAGGGAACTAAAGGGTTATACTCGTGTAATTACAGATTACAACGAAGAAAAAATTGTAAAAGTAGTTTAGATTATTCTTCTTCAAGTTTTTTCCTGAGATATTCCGCGTATTCTTTTGCATCCATAAGGTTTTTTAGATCATCTTCTAGGTTTGCAGGTTCTACAACGATCATCCACCCTTTTCCGTAGGGATCTTCCTCTACTATCTGAGGCATATCCTCTAGTTCACTATTAACTTCAATTACTTTGCCAGAGACGGGTGAATAGAGATCTTCTGTAGCCTTTTCAGACTCTATCTCTCCAAATGCTTGTTTAAATTTAATTTCACTGCCTTGACTAACCTCGAATCCTACGTAGGTTATATTTCCAAGTTGTTTACGTGCATAATCCGTAATTCCAACTCTTACTTTTCCATTCTCTATTCTTAACCATTCATGTGTTTCAGAATAATAAAGGTCTTCAGGAACTTCATAATCATTCACTTTCATTTTCATCACTCCTTTATGTGTCTTCTTTTCTAGTATAGCCATATTTATTCGTGTCGTAGAAAGGCCATTTAACTATTTTTGCATCTATAAGTTTTCCCTTAATGTTAATTTGAACTGTTTCATTTATTTGTGCATACTCGGAACTTACGAGGCCTAGACCTATCCCCTTTTCAAGTATCGGTGAAAAAGCCCCGCTTGTAACATACCCGATCTTTTCTCCGTTCTTTTTTATTTCATAACCATGTCTGGGAACTCTGCGTCCCACTAATTCCAATCCTACCCTTACTCTCTTTACGCCTTCTTCTTTTTGTTTTAATAGTGCATCTCGCCCTATGAAATCTCCTTTCTTAAACTTAACAACAAAATTGAGCTTAGCTTCTAATGGAGAGATCGATTCATCAATGTCATTTCCGTACAGAACCATCCCTGCTTCAAGTCGTAACGTGTCTCTCGCGCCTAATCCACATGGTTTAATTTCGTATTCTTTACCAGCTTCTAAGATCTTCTCCCATAGTTCAGTTGCTTTTTCTTTTTCTGAATACGGGACTTGTAACATAATTATTTCGAACCCGTCCTCACCAGTATATCCGGACCTTGATATTATAACATCATATCCTCCAAGCTTCATTAATGCACATGAATATCTTTTAATATCGCTAAGATCATTATCAGTAAGTTTTTCAAGCGTGGACTGAGTTTTTGGACCCTGGACCGCGAACATGCAAGTTATATCAGAAATATCTTCAATTTTTACATCGAAATTTTGGGCATGTCTTTTAAACCAGTTATATATTTTTTCTCTGTTCACTGCATTAGTTATAACGACATATTTGTCATCTTCAATCTTAAATATTGTAATATCATCTTTTATTCCACCATCTTCATTACAAACAACAGAATATTGTCCTTGCCCAAGTTTTTTTAGTCTCCTAACATTGTTTGTGGTGACATATTGTAGAAAACTTCCAGCTTCACTCCCCTTAATTAAAAGACGCCCCATATGTGTGACATCAAAAATACCTACATTGTTTCGAACTGCTAAATGCTCTTTAATTATTCCACCTGTATCTTCATACCAAAGCGGCATATGCCAACCAGCAAATTCTACCATTTTTGCTCTTTTTTTATGCCACTCATACAAGTGAGTTTTATGGAGATCCATTTAGTGTCACCAACTTAGATTTATTATCACTTACAATTAACAAATCATTTTAAGGTTTTCATTACTATGAGAAGTTCTATTATCTCATAAAAACGGTCTATGATATTTTAATTATGTAAGAAGAAGAAAGTGTTTTAATTTAAAGCTAAGGTATTTTAATTACAGATAGATATAAACATAAAAGAAAACTATACTATTGTTTTGAAGTGGGGAGAATGAAAATAAAAGGAAAAATTGCCAATATACCAGTGGGTGACGATTCCAGGGTAGTAGTTGTTGGAGTTGTTAATGTTAGTCCTGAATCTTTTTATAAAGGCTCTATTGTAAAATCAGAAAAAGATCTTGAGAAAAAAGCGATAAAGATGGTTGAAGAGGGAGTTGATATAATAGATGTAGGAGCAATGTCAACTGCTCCAGGAGTTCCTCAAATTTCGCCTTTAGAAGAAAGGGAGAGAATGGTTTTCGCTATACGTGTACTACGTGAAATTGTTGATGTGCCTATAAGCGCTGATACTTTTCGCGCAAAGGTTGCAGAAGCTGCGCTGAAAGAAGGGGCAAAAATTATCAATGATGTCAGTGGGTTAAAGGCTGATAAAAAAATGGCTCAGACAATTTTTGAATATAATGCGTCAACTATTGTTATGGCTGCTGAAAGAAAACCTGGAGATGTAGGAAGTATTTCAAAAATAAGAAGTGCTCTTAGAAAAAGTTTACAAATCGCTACAGATGTTGGAATCCCCGAGGAAAGTATTGTTGTGGATCCAGGTATTGGTTTTGGAAAAAGTGTTTCTGAAGATCTTTATATCCTTAGAAATTTGAGTAGATTGAGATTTCTTTGCAGGCCTATTTTGGTTGGAGTTTCAAGAAAATCGTTCATTGGAAAGGTTCTTAATCTTGAAGATCCTAGTGAAAGGTTAATTGGCAGCTTAGCGGCGACGGCTATTGCAGTGTACAATGGTGCTCATTTAATAAGAACTCATGACGTTAAGGAAACTTTGCAAGTTGTGAAAATAGCTGAAGCAATTAGAAGAAAAGTTTTGAGTTTGAGTAGACGGAAAATAAGAGTTACATTACTATACAACTCAAGTTATTTCAATGATTTACAGGATTTGTTTGTTAAAATAGGTATTGACAAACAAGCTTGCGAAACATTAAATCAGAAGTCTATATACCTTGCTACACTTATTGAAAATGTCAGTACTCCAGCTGCATTAATTATAAAACAAGAAATGCTAGCATGTGGAGGGGATGCTGCTATTCCCAGAGAGATGATAGATTTCCATATAAAAGAAGGAAACATTATCATTTTTGGAACCTACGCCCAATATAAAAAATTATTAAAGAAACTAGAAAAAATGCCTTTTGATCTTAATATTGTTGCAAAACTTTTGAAACAAATATTGGAAGTATGTGAGGAAAATGGTTATGAAACTTATACCGATAAAAACTAGAATCATTACTCCAGGTGATGATATAGTAGATGTAGTGCTTGAAGCTCTAAAGGGAATTGGAGAAAAAATATATGATAAGGATATCTTAGTTTTAGCAGAAACTGCCGTCTCAACAGCTGAAGGAAGAATTATAAAACTGGATAAGGTACAGCCCAGTCCTAAAGCCATAGAATTAGCAAAAAAATACGATGTTACCCCGGAACTAGCTGAATTAATTTTACGGGAAGCTGATGAAATTCTTGGAGGAATTCCCCACGTTATTCTAACTTTAAGACATGGTATTTTAATAGCCAACGCTGGCATCGATAAATCTAACGCTCCACCCGGATGTGTTGTTTTGCTTCCCGAAGATCCTATGAAAACCGCTGAAGAAATTCGAAGAAGAATATTTGAAAAAACTGGGAAAAAAATCGGGGTTATAATTGCCGATAGTAGGACTCAACCGCTTAGATTGGGTACTATAGGTATTGCTTTGGGCGTAGCTGGTTTTATCCCTGTATCTGATGAGAGAGGAAAGTTAGACATCTTTGGAAAACCGTTGGTGATAACAATGCGTGCTTTAGCTGATGATTTGGCTTCAGCTGCACAAATACTTATGGGAGAAGCTGGAGAAAGAACTCCAGCTGTCCTAATTAGAAATGCTCCGGTTACTTTTACCGATCAACCTGTTTATCTTGAAAGTATGTTAATATCCCCTGGTGAATGTCTTTACATGTCTATTTTTAAAAACTTCATTCATCAGAAATTTAAAAAAGGAAAAGGTTGCAGTTACTCCCCTTCATGCTAATGTTCAACAAACTTTGCTAATTTAATTGGTAAACTCTTAGGGGTCTCGAATTCCTTCTTCAACTATTACAAAGACTACTTCTCCCTCGGGTAGGTATGGAGAATCTACAAGTCTACATATTCTTCTATTGTCCTTGCTGCGTCTTAGATATAGCCGCGTTTGGGGTACATGAGCTAGTACGTGGCCACCCACTGGCTCAGTTGGATCGCCGAAAAATACATCAGGCCTAGCCATTACCTGATTTGTTACGAATATAGCTATATTTTCAATATCAGCAATTCTCTGTAATGTGTGTAAGTGTTTGTTTAGTTTTTGTTGGCGTTCTGCCAACATTTCTCTTCCTGGATATTCTGCCCTGAAATGGGACATTATTGAATCAATTATTAGGAGTTTTACGTTTTGTTCGGATATTATTTCTTGTGCTTGTTGAGCTAACAACATTTGATGATCGGAATTGTAAGCTCTTGCATATATGATGTTTTTTAATGCTTGTTTGGTGTCAAGGCCTAGTGCTTGAGCCATTTGGTATATTCTCTCTGGTCTAAAGGTTCCTTCAGTATCTATGTAGACAGCTTTCCCCTCTAATCCTCCCTTGTCAGGAGGTAACTGTACACTTACAGCTAATTGATGTGCAAGTTGCGTTTTGCCTGTTCTATAAGCTCCAAAGACTTCAGTTATTGCTTGGGTTTCTATTCCTCCTCCAAGTAATCTATCTAAGTTCTTGGATCCAGTGGTTATTTTTCCAACATGTTGTCTCCGCTCGTAAATCTTATCGGCGGTTTCAAAACCAAATTCTAAAGTCTTTCTTGCCGCCTCAATAATTTTCTGGGCTGTCGCTTGGCCAATATCGACAGCGGCGGCAAGTTCGGAAGGTGTCGCAACAGCTATTGAAGCTATATTTTTGTACCCTGCTTCACTTAGCTTCTTGGCTATGGATGGTCCAACGCCGGGTAAATCCATTAGGTCCTTAGTCTTTTTCTTTTCCTTGGAAATTTTGAACCCTCCACTTATTTCTATTTTTATCGGTATCACATACACTTATGAGTTTTTCTAATGGGGCGTGTAATAGAATTCTTGACTATTAGGGTTGTGTGTGATCATGCAGTTTTATGGAAGATATCCTTATAAACTCAGAAATTTGTATACAGAACATAAGTTGTTGTCGTGGAGGGTTTCGATTGGTCCGTCTATGGTGGCCAAAAATATTAAAAAAACCTAGGTTACGATTAGAAAAACCCAGATTAAAGATACCTAGAAAAACACCATCATCGGAGTCCCTTTTCATAGTTGCGATGTCCTTCATCTTGTTTGTACTTAGCGGAGGCATGTACGTTATTGTAAACTATAAGTCGCTACCACAAGGATTTATGGTCGTAGGACAATTAGCTCAACAAACAGTAATTGAAGGCATCGTTGCTTTTGCCTTTCTAGTTATTGGGTTCATAGGATTCGTAATAATTTATCAAAGTACTAAACATGTGTATAGACCAGAGTATGCAAAAACTCTACTATTAATAGGAATAGTGCTGACATTTGTAGGATATGTTGGGCTAAATTGGCTACTTTTCAAAAAAGCGCCTGGTCTATTTGGAAGAAAAAGATAAAATATCTCACCACGGTTCCTTTTTTAATTTAAGTACATAACCTATACCATTTGCACATAAATGGATTACAGGTGTTACTATCACCAGAATTATGATATATTTTAATTGTAAAGGTTTTATCAAACTGACAAAAAGTAACGCTCCTAAAAGGAAATCTAATTGATCTAATATAGGTGCGGGTGCTCCTCGCTTCAAACCAAATCTTCTTTTTATAAATGAACCGATAAGATCACCCATTAATGCACCAAAAGAAAGGAAACAAATTCTCGAAATAGATACTTGAATAAGAAATATTTCATTTGCGTCCATAACATAGTAGAGGGAAATTAGTTTCAGGATGTATGACGATGTAAATAATTGAAGTATACCTATCACGATACCCATGAAAACTCCACCTATGAATCCTCTAACAGTTTTTCCATCGCCAAAAACCCTTTTTCCATCAATGAAAAATTTACCGAAATCTATAGGAGGTCCTCCACTAAAGACAACAGCAAAAGCATTTGCAACATATGCTGGCAGAATAAACCACAGAGCCGCTAATATCTCTAGCCATAAAGGTATCATCTCTTGTCACCATCACACTAAGCCGCTCGATACTATGGAGAAAATTGCTGAAGTGCCTATAGGCTTTTTATAGTGCTTTACTATTTCTGCTTTTCGCTTAATTCTCTCATCCCGAATGAAACTAACAACAACACTAGCCCACCAATTTACGATATTAGAAGCTACAGGTTCTAAATTCTCCTCGTCAAAAACAGCTTTGACTTGGTTTGTTAAAAGAACTGCTACATTTTTTCGTTTAGAGATCTTGAAAAGAAAGGCTAATTGTCGATTAAGCTCATGTTGTAGAATATGTGTATTTCTATATTCTAATAGTTCTGCGCGATACAGTCCAGTTATGGTGTCAAAAACTATAAGACGAACCTCTTTATCGATAATTTCATCGAGAATGTCGATTAATTCAGACTGTTCAACGAAACTAGAGAGTCGAAATAAGATTATTTTCTTCATTACAGATTGAAAAGCGTCCCTGGAAATTTGTTCAAGTCTCTCAACTGAGAAAGAATTCTCAGTATCCACAAATATAGTTTTCCATCCGCCTAAAGCTAAGTTAGCGGAACATTGAAGCGCAAACGTTGTTTTCCCAGTTCCTGCTGGACCATAAATGTGACTTATATGTCCAATAGGTAATCCTCCACCTAACAATTCGTCTAATCTCTCACAACCAGTAGTCAAAAGATCGACCATTATATCATTTCCCCGTTTTAGTATTCAGTAATAAAATTAAAAACAAATATATTTAACTGTGAAACTTATCTATGAAACTTTGCAGAAGACGGAGTAGTGCCTATATGTCAAAAGTAGCAGTAGTAACAGAACAGCCAAAAATATTTCATTTGGTTGTAAAAAGACTAAAGGAACTTGGTATTCCATTTTATAGTTTAGTTCCAGGAGAAAAAATCCCTTCTGACGTAACTATTATCTTAACCAGTAAAAAAGAAGTAGAAAAAGTATCTCCTAACGCTAATGCCTACATTATCGCGATCGACTTTGATGAAGAGGATATAAAAGCAGCTATTTTGAAAGTTAAAGCTTTATTGGCCGAATGTAGAAACAAAGTCCCGATCATAGTAGGTATAGATCCTGGAGATGTGTATGGTGCTGTTGTAGCTTTGGGAGGAAAGATAATTGATGCAAGCTTATTCTACTCGCCGTATGAAGTTATTGAATATATTAATCTTGTACAAAAGGCTTTAAATTCGTTTTCGGACGGAACCTTGATTATAAGAGTTGGTAATGGATCTCCGCTGCATCAAAGACGTCTTTTCAGATACTTCAAGGATGTTTCGCTTCAAGCTACTTACGAAATTGTTGATGAAACATATACTACCCTAGCTAGAGCTAAAACTACAAGGAGAGATATCACTGCTGCCATACTAATATCCAAAAAGAGGGGAGAAGTTGTAGATCTTGACCATGTTGAAATATCGCTGAAACCAGGTGAAATAAAGTATATTCAAGCAAAGAGTAGATTGATGTCGGGTGGAAAACTAACTATAGACTGGGATCTTGCAGAGAAAGTTGCTAGAGGTGAAATATCATTAAAAGAAGCAGTAAAAATTATGGAGAAACAACATGAAAAATGGAGATGAAAATATGTCTGAAATAATTTTTGAAGAAAAAACTGAGGAAAAGGGTTATTGTGTTTCTGTATTAGGTGTAAAACTTGACAACGGAGTGGTGGTCGTTGTTACTGACACCACGTATAAAATGGGCACTCTTGTACTTGCAACTCCATCCAAACTACCTGAAATCGGGAAAAAAGCTATATCATCGTTACTTACGGCTTTCGACATTAAAGGAGAAGTTATTGCTCGTGCTATTGCTGAAAGACTGGCTATAGAGCTTGGTACGGCTGTCTTAGCAATAGTTAACTTGAAGGAAAAAGATATGGAAAAATACAGAATCGTGATTAAATGTGTTGACAACCTAATCAAAAGATTGAAGGGATTGTGATTAATTTGGAACTAGTTGTGGCATTAACTGGTGCAAGTGGAGTGATATATGGTGTTCATCTTTTAAAAGTTTTAAGGCATTTGAAGATAAGTACGCATTTAATTATTTCGGACCCGGCTAAAGTAATTATTAAACATGAACTAAAATTGAATGTAAAGGAAATTGAAAAATTTGCTGATTTCGTTTATACTCCATCCGATCTTACAGCTCCCATTGCCAGTGGATCGTATCAAGTAAGTGGAATGGTCATTGTGCCATGTAGCATGAAAACTCTTGCTGCCATAGCTAGTGGTTATGCGGACAATCTTATTGTCAGGGTTGCTGATTGTATGTTAAAAGAAAAACGCCCATTAATTCTCGTTCCTCGGGAAACTCCTTTATCGATCATTCATCTCAGAAATATGGTTAAAGCAGCTGAGGCTGGTGCAATAATAATTCCTGCAATGCCAGGATTTTATCATGAACCAAAAACTATTGAAGACCTTGTAAATTTTGTAGTAGGAAAAATTCTTGACGTATTAGGTATTCAACATGATTTATATAGAAGGTGGAGAGGAAAATGAGCCTAAGAAATTTTATAATGGAATTAGAACAAGACAAAGGAGAATTGTTAGTCATTAGAAAGGAATTGAGTGCAAAGTATGAAGTGGCAGCCGTTATTAAAAAATTTGATAGTGGTCCAGCACTCTATTTCCAAAAGATTAAACAAAAACAAGGTTTTTTGGTAGCAAATATTTGTAGCACTAGAGAGAAAATTTGTAAGGCTTTAAAGACAACTGTTGACAAATTACATGAAAAAATAATAAATGCTACAAGATCCCCGAAAAAACCTAAACTTATCGAATTTCCTTTTTCTACACCTATTGGGAACTCGTCAGATATTAATATTCTTCCAATACTCACACATTACGAAAAAGACCCTGGACCATACATAACAGCTGGAATCGTATTTGCAAGAGACCCGGTAACCGGATTTCAAAACGCATCAATACATCGAATGTTAGTCATTGATAAAAATCACCTAGCCATAAGAATTGTACCAAGACACTTACACAAAATAGTAATGAATTATTGGAGAGAGAAAAGGGACGTCCCCGTAGCTATTGCTATCGGAGTACATCCAGCAGTTCTGATTGCTTCATCATCTCCCGTTCCATATGGTGTAAATGAACTTTATGTAGCTAATACTCTTCTCGACGGAACATTAAAGACAACTATATGTCCAAATACGGAACTAGAAGTTCCAGTGGGCGCTGAAATAATTCTTGAAGGAAAAATTTTATATGGTAAAGAAGTTGATGAAGGTCCCTTCGTCGATTTAACAGGTACATACGACATTGTGAGAAAACAACCTGTAATAAAAATAGAAAAAATCTATCTTAATAAAGACGATTTTATTTATCAAGCTATTCTGCCTGCAGGCAGCGAACATAAACTGTTAATGGGTCTTCCCCGTGAAGCAAAAATCTGGGATGTAGTTAAATCAATTGTACCCGATGTGAGAGGTGTGTATTTAACCTTAGGTGGCTGTGGATGGTTACATGCTGTTGTTTCAATTAGAAAACAATCTGATGGTGATGCAAAAAACGTTATATTGGCTGCCTTTGCAGGTCATCCGAGCCTTAAGCACGTTATTGTAGTTGACGACGATGTAAACCCTTATGATATGGAAGAAGTAGAATGGGCGATTGCAACAAGATTTAACGCTTCTCAAGATCTAATAATAATACCAAATGTTAGGGGTTCGAGTTTAGATCCCTCTGCAGATCAAGTCACCTTACTAACTACGAAAATGGGAATTGATGCAACAAGACCATTCAATAAACCCAAGGAAAAATTTGAAAAAGCAAAAATACCCGTAGAAGAAAAAATCATTGATAATTTAACAGAGGAAGAAAACTGATGTTCTTAACTAAAGAAGAGGAAAAAATGCTCGAAGGAGAATATGGAGAAGCTACCAGAATAGCCATGAGACTTATTGTCAAAGTTGGAGAAGCCCTAGGCGCTCAAAAACTCATTAATGTAAACAGTGCACAAGTTTCAGGAGTATCCTATAAGAATATCGGTGATCCAGGCATACAATTCCTAGAGGACCTAGTTAGATCTGGAGGAAGAAGCAAAATACTATCAACACTTAATCCAGCTGGCATGGACTTAAAAAACTGGACAATGATGAATATTCCAAAGGAATTTGCTGAGAAACAACTAAAAATAATCAACTTATATATGAAAATGGATATTTTACCAACATGTAGCTGCATCCCCTATTTAATTGGCAATTCTCCAAACTACAATGAACATATAGCATGGGCAGAATCCTCCGCAGTAACATACGCTAACTCGGTTCTAGGCGCAAAAACAAACAGAGAAGGCGGCCCTCTAGCCCTTGCATCAGCCCTAACTGGAAAAACAGCCTACTATGGGCTTCACTTGAAAGAAAACAGATTCCCTACACATTATATAGAATTAAAGACAGAACTACGTAATTCGACAGACTACAGCGTCTTAGGTTATTTAGTTGGTAAAAAAATAAGAACTGGCGTTCCTTTATTCTCAAATCCCAAAATACTTCCAAAAGTAGAAGATTTAAAAGCTTTATCAGCTGGATTAGCAACTTCGGGGAGTATATCAATTTTTCACATCGAAAACTACACAACAGAAGCCGTATTAAATAAAAAACAATATCAAAGCGAAAAAGATCATATGGAAAAAATATCGATAGAAGAAGAAGATCTAAAATCAATTTTTGACGAATACGCACTAACTTCAAACCCAGATCTCATATATATAGGATGCCCCCATGCAAGCATCCAAGAAATAAGAAAACTTGCTCATATGTTAAGAAAAAAGAAAATAAAGAGAGATCTTGAACTTTGGATCGGAACTGCTGCTAATGTGAAGATACTCGCAGATCGCATCGGTTACACAAATATCATAGAAAAATCCGGTGGTAGAATCATTACCGATACTTGTATAGTAGTATCTCCTTTAAAAACGCTGGGACTAAAGCGGATTCTCACAAACTCCGCAAAAGCATGCTACTACTTGACAGCACTAGAAAAACTAGATGTTGGAATAGCAAAATTAGAAGATTGCGTTGATACTGCTGTAAGAGGGATGTAATAATATGTGTAAAAAAGATATTAAGACAATTATATTAAAGGGAAGAGGTTTAGTTGAAGGACTAGTCGAAGGTACAGCTCTTGTTACCTCTCAGCCCATATCATTTTACGGTGGTATTGACCCATCAAGCGGAGTTGTTACTGAAAGAGGCCATGAACTTGAAGGAAAAACGGTCTCTGGTAAAATTTTAGTTTTCCCTTATGGTAAAGGTAGCACTGTAGGCTCCTACATAATTTATCATATGGCAAAAATAGGAACTGCACCCTTAGCAATAATCAATGTAGAATCAGAACCAATAATCGTCACGGGATGTGTGCTTGCCAATATACCTCTAGTAGACAAGTTAAATAAAAACCCGATTAAAACAATTACAACTGGAGATATAGTTCGGGTAGATGGAACTACTGGAACTGTGTTCATATTCTCGAAGGCCTAAAACAAAAACAATAAAAATGTTTTAAATTCAAAATATACGCACATCTATTAAGCATGTGTAAAATGTCATAAAGGGAGATTAAAATTGAGCAGAAGGATTTATTGGGGATTCATTAAAGACCCGATTTACGGTTACGTCCATATAACAGATTTAGAAAAAGATATTATCGATACTCGTGTAGTTCAAAGACTTAGAAGACTCAGACAGCTTGCAGGAGCAGAATATGTTTATCCAGGTGCTAATCACACCAGATTTGAACATAGCATTGGTGTAATGTATCTTGCTGGAGTTTTAGCTGAAAATTTACCTGTGGAGTTATCGGAAGAAGATATACAAATGGTTAGAATCGCTGGATTACTCCATGATGTTGGTCACGGGCCATTTTCGCACATATATGAATCTCTATCGATAAAATACCTTGAAAAAACCCATGAGGACCTAACACGATGGATAATTTTAGAATCGGAACTTGCAGACATATTAAGCGATGCGGGGTATTCACCACAAAAAATAAGTAAACTTGCAACTGGAGACATGAGAGAAGAAGGAAAACTTTTCCTGGACCAAATAATTTCCAGCGCTGTTGATGTAGATAAAATGGACTTCATAATTAGAGATAGTTATCATACTGGTGCCGAGTACGGCTATGTAGATATCTTTAGGTTGATATACACTATGGATGTATTAAACGGTAATTTATCAGTGGATCTAACTGCTCTTTCCAGCTTAGAAGCTTTCATCCTTGCTCGCATAGAATCGTTTAAAAGCATATATTTTCACAAGGTTGCTAGAGCTGCTCAAATAATGCTTTTAAAAGCCATGGAGCTAGCTAAAGATGAAATCCCCCTTGTTAACTTCACGAATATAGATGAATATCTCTCCCTAGATGACTATACAGTTTGGACAATGTTAAGGAAAGTTAAGAAATCCAACGAACTTATTCAAAAACTTGAAAGAAGAGAACTACTTAAAGCAGCATATAATCGTACCTTTTATGTACGTGATGAAACAGTTTCTAGCATTTTTACAAATGAAAGAGTAAGAAATAAAATTGAAGAAGAAATCGCCGAAAAAGCTGGTGTAGAAAGGGAAAACGTTATAATTGATGTACCAACACTTCCATCAGTGCCTTATAGACATTCTATAGAAATGGAACCTATGAGAATACCAGTGTTCTACAGAACAAAAGAAGGAAATAAAATTCCAGTCAATCTAAGAGATGCATCTCAATTGATCGATGCTTTAAGAGGATTTATGAACATAATAAGAGTCTATACCTGGGAACAATATAGGGAAAAAGTAGCAAAAGCAGCCGAGTCAATAATAGGCGTACCACCATATAGTGCAAGAATATCATATTAACCTCCAATTTTTCATTTAAAAATAATTAGGGATAACAATATGTCAAAAGCACCGTATTTTGGAAAAATAAGGTTACAGTGGTGTATATCTTGCAATCTTCCAATATTGGGTGATAAATGTAACCGTTGTAATGGCCCCTTAGTCCAAGTTCCTATTGCCCCACCAGGAGATGTAAGACCGGCTTTTAAATCTGACATTGAACTAATCAGAAAGCTAATAGATCTTCAATTTGGTAAATCTCTGGGGAAAAAGGTAATACCAGAAGATAAAATTATACTACTGAATAAAACCTCTTACGTCGATAGAATGGAGGAAATCATATTTGATGGAAAAATCATGGGATATCTTCGTTTCTCTCCACTTAGCATGAATTGGGAATTTGTACCTAAACTTCCAATTGCCCGCTTACTATGGTTTCATCACTGTAAAAAATGGGTAAAAATAGATAATGTTGCTGCTCAAGCCATTATTAATGGAAAGAATCTTTTAGCACCAGGAATAATAGAGTGTGATGATGAGATATTAGAAGGAGAACAGGTAATAGTAGTTGATGAACAAGATGAAGTGATAGCGGTTGGGGCTGCTAAGATAAACGGTAAAGAAATGAAGAAAAGATCGCGAGGATTGGCTGTTAAAATAAGGGAAGCTGAACCTCCTACACAAAGTAAAATTTTATCTGGAGGACAAACTTGGAAAGATGTAATAGATGCCAATATGGAGTTCTTAAAGGAACAAGAGAAACAAGCACTGACATTCATTAGAAATGTAACTCGAAATATTCATAAACCTCCCACTGTTGCTTTTAGTGGGGGAAAGGATAGCTTAGCAACACTGCTACTAGTTCTTAAAGCACTAGGACCAAAAATAAAAATAATTTTTATAGATACTGGAATAGAATTCCCTGAAACTGTAAAATACACGCTAAAAGTTCTTCAACAGCTTGGTTTAGAAAATAATTTGCTTGTAAGAACTGTTGATAAAAATGTTTTTTGGCAAACAGTTGAGAAATTTGGACCTCCTGGTAGAGATTACAGAATATGTTGTAAAACCAACAAATTAGGGCCAACTACACGATTAATTAAGGAAAATTTTCCAAACGGCTGTTTAACATTTATTGGACAACGAAAATATGAATCGGAGAGAAGGTCAAAAGAGCCGAAGATATGGCGTAACCCGTGGGTTCCAGGTCAAATTGGTGCAAGCCCTATCCATGATTGGACCGCGCTTCAAACTTGGTTATACATTTTTGACGCGTGTACACCGTACAATCCACTCTACGAAACTGGTTTCTTCAGGATAGGTTGCTGGGTTTGTCCAGCTCTAAAGCTTGCAGAAATAGAGAACATAAAGAAAACGCATCCTACTCTTTGGAAGAAGTGGGAGAAAGAATTGGAGAAGTGGAGAAGGATTTACGGATTTCCCAAAGAATGGGTAACGCATGGATTTTGGAGGTGGAAAAAACTTTCAAAAAGTCAGGTAGAGTTGGCAAAAACTTTAGGTTTGACCTTTATTGCTCAAAAACCAAGGATCCTGCCAGAAAAATTAGAATATACAATAACTTATGAAAATGAAACATGTAGTGCAAATGTGACCGAAAGTATCATTAAGGGCATGTTTAATACTCATTTGGATTTAGAAAGACTCTCTAATTTCTTATTAACTCTGGGAGAAGTTAAGAGTGGAAAAGAATTAGGTGCTATCCATATACGAGGTAAGGATTTTACAGGTATGATTTTCCAAACAGGACATTTTATAATAAAAACTAAAAGTGACAGAAAAAGTTTAAAGAAAATTACTAAGAGAATGTATAAAACAGTTGTTAGATCTCTTTACTGTGTAGGATGTGGCATATGCGTGAGCAAATGTTCGAACAATGCAATTAGCATAGTTAATGGTAAAGCAGTTATTAACCAAAAATCTTGTACACATTGTGGGGACTGTTTGGGAGAATGCCCTGCTCTCCTTCAATAATTACCAAATATAACTTTCAATTCCTCATCTACTTCCTAAATAAGCTTTAATTTCCTCCCAAACCTCTTTTCGTAGGCGCACAACATCATGTATCTCTATTTCTTCTGCTTCCTTGATCACGTTTTTTAATTGAATAACTGTACCAACGGCAGAAATATTACTCACATCTACTGGAAACTCTATTTCAAGCCCCTTAACTACTAGTTCAACCTTTAGATCTGGTAATCTTACACGAACACTCCTAACGATACCAATTCTACGAGCACTACCATCTAAGACTTCCTTCCCGATAAGACGGCCTGGCATGGAAAGTTCATAGAGCTCTGCTTCAGCAAATGAGGGGATAAAATCCCCTTTACTCAATAATCACACCTCCACAATCTATGAGAAATATGAAACAAATTAAATTGGGTAAGAAATATAGTCGAATTGATAATTTAATATTTAACCTAAGTGAAGTCAATTCAATAAAAGTGTGGCGCCAAGAAATGTCAGTAAAACATTATCAAAACTTCATTACGCAGCCATTAATCAAACCAAACACCATAGAATACAGAAAATATCAAATAAATATAGTAGAAAAATGTCTAAAAGGAAATACACTTGTAATACTTCCTACAGGCCTTGGTAAAACTATAATAGCAGCGATAGTCGCTGCTCATCGACTACTAAAATATCCAAACTCAAAATGCATTATGCTTGCCCCTACCAAACCTTTAGTTAATCAACATTGCGAAATCTTTAGAAAAGTTCTAGACCTTCCTTCTCATGAAATTAACGCTATAACTGGAAATATTAAACCTCAAAATAGAATAAATATTTTAAATTCTTCAAGAGCCGTATTAATGACCCCACAAATACTAGAAAATGATTTAATTGCCGGACGATATGATTTAAAGGACATATCATTATTAATTTTCGACGAAGCTCATCGTGCTATTGGAAGTTACTCCTATACATACATAGCAAAGGAATATATGAAGCAGGCAGATCATCCATTAATACTTGGTTTAACAGCATCACCTGGATCTGAAAGAGAGAAGATAGAAGAAGTTTGTAAAAATCTCTTTATACATAAAATAGAAACTCGAACAGAATATAGTCCAGATGTAAGACCATACATTCATCCTATTTTTTTGGAATGGAAAACAGTAAAGCTGCCTCCCGATTTCCTAAAAATAAAAAAATTACTAGAAACTCTTTTTAAGGATAAATTAAAAATTTTGAAGGATTATGGATACTTAGAAAGCTTTGATGTTAAAAAAATCAGTAGAAAAGATTTGCTTGATCTTAAAGCAAAAATTCAAAGAGAACTTGCAGAGTATCTTCGACCACCCTCAAGTCTCTTCACAGTTTCTTTAGCGGTAGCTGAAGCTCTAAAAATATCTCATGCGCTGGAACTGTTAGAGACTCAAGGAATAACTCCTGTCGCAGAATATCTGGCAAAAATGGGAAAAGAAGTCAAACGCCCTGGTCATCAAAAAGCCACAGAAAACTTACTTAATGATCCCAGGATGTTGGAAATACAGAAATTAGTACAAAAATTGGAAGAAGAAAACTTCGAACATCCAAAAATACTGGAAACCGTGAAAATAATTTTGAGACAAATACAGTTAAATAAGAAAACAAGGGTCATTGTTTTTACAAAATTTAGAAATACCGCAAAGAAACTTGTTGAAGAATTAGAAAAAATTGATGGAATAAATCCTGTAAGATTCGTTGGTCAAGCATCGAAGGAAAGCGATATAGGGCTTACCCAAAAAGAACAGTTAAAGATCCTAGAAGAATTTAAACAAGGCATATATAATGTGTTAGTAGCCACCAGTGTTGCAGAGGAAGGACTAGATATAGCAGACTGTGATTTAGTTGTCTGTTACGATGCTGTGCCAAGTGCAATACGACAAATCCAGAGAAAAGGTCGAACAGGGCGTAGAAGACCTGGAAAAATGGTAGTGCTTATAGCTGAAAAAACTAGAGACGAAGCCTATTTTTGGTCTGCAAAGCACAAGGAAAAAATGATGAAGCAAACAATAAAGGAACTATCAGAGAAATTTGACGTAATTGAAACTGGTATAAGTAAGCCCTTAGAATCTTTCATGAAACCACGAGAGGAAATAAAAATATACATAGATAACAGAGAACTAAGATCTCAGACTGCGAAACATCTTACAGAACTTGGAGTTAGACTTGTACCAGAACAACTCCTTATAGCAGACTATATAATCTCTGATAGGGTCGCTATAGAAAGAAAGACAGCTGAAGACTTTTTACAATCAATCATTGATAAAAGATTATTTCAACAACTTGCAAACCTCAAAAGTAACTATAAAAATCCTGTACTAATAATAGAAGGTGAAACAATCTACGGAAAGAAAGCTATATCTCCTGAGGCGATTAGAGGAGCACTAGCTAGCATAATTCTTGATTTTAACATACCTATTCTTTGGGCTAAGACTTCTAGCGAAACAGCACATCTTATCTATGCAATAGCAAAAAGAGAGCAAATAAAGGAAAAGAGATATCCTTCAATAAAAAGAGAAAAAATACCACTGAGCGATAAAGAACTTCAGGAGTACATCGTTTCGGGGCTGCCTGGAATAGATCTTACACTTGCAAAAAGACTGTTAAAAGAATTAAAAACCGTAGAAAACATATTTACCGCACCAGAAGAAGTTCTTAAGAAAATAAAGGGAATAGGTGAAAAAACAGCTAGAAAAATTAGAGAAATTTTAACTTTACCCTATGAGGAAGAATCCGGGTAATATACTATCGTGATTCTATTCTTTTAATTCGTTCTAGTGCTTCTAAAAAGGCAACTAAAATTCTTAACAGATTATATAATCTGTCCGGGTCTCTTTCTTTAGAAATTTCCTTTTCTAGGTCTTGAATTTTAACAACTAACGTTCCTTCTAGCGTAGAGAGAACAGATTCTTCTAAGACCTTTGAAGCTTCTTCATCCTTACGGACAAAAACAACTCTTTTTTGACACTTAGGACAAACAATTTCATCACGAACCTTAAAAAGGGGAGAATGACAAACAGGACATGATTCATGTAACATTATAGCACCTGAACGTAATAAATTAACCATTCGACTCAAATTTTCATCCTTTTCATTCTCTTCAGACATCGTAAAGCCTCCACATTCAACTATACCCACATAAATCTTATAAACTTTCAATGCCACTGAAATTGCTTGATAACTTACAGTGCTTACCAAACCATAACAATCAGAGTTATTTTTAAACTTAAATAACGATGTTAAGTCAAAAAATAACAGAATGTTAAACAATTTCCTTCCCAAAAGTACCGTAGAGCTGAAGTTCACTACCGATCTTACATGTCTTAAACAACAATTTTAAATTTAAAAGTTTAAGAAAGAAATTTAACTGGTCTTTCCATAATTATTTAAAGCAATACATATGAAAGAAATACGTCGCAACGGGGGGAATAGCAGTGAAAAAAGAAACAAAGGAAAAAATAGAACAAGCAACACAAATTCTTAAACAAATTGCGGAGGATACATCAGTACCAAGAAATATAAGAAGAGCAGCAAATGAAGCCATAGAAACACTACATGGAGGAGAAGGAACTCCAGCCGTGAGAGCGGCAAATGCCATATCGATATTAGATGAAGCCTCGCAAGATCCAAACTGCCCGTTACACGCAAGGACAAAAATATGGAATGCAGTCAGCATACTGGAAACAATACAAGACTAACTCACAACTACATGCATCTATATTTTACTTATTTATTAGCCAGGAGAGTTCGGATTTGAAAGTTAGAGTCAGAGGTATTTACTCAACAGCCCTAACAAAACTACTACTCGACCACGGATTTCATATAACTCAAAGCACACAGATAATCAGAGAGAGATTAAATATCAATCCCGACATAGATACCCCAGACATAGATATAAAAGATACTGCAGATAAGCAAGGAATAATTGTAGAAGCAAAAAACGAACACCTAAATGCATTTCTAGACGTAATTAGTGAAGAATTGCCAAACCCCATTATTTATGTATCAAAAGTTACAGCCAATGCAATATACAAAGGCATTGTTGAACAACAAACATTTCATGGAAGTATTGTAAAATTAGGGAAAGACGACGGTATTCTTGTAGGTGAAAAGTTAGAAGAAGGAAAAGAAATCCTCGTTAGGGTGGTTGATCCTGGATTAAGGAAAGATATCACGCTAACTACAAACATAACGATACCAGGTAAATATGCAATTCTTATTCCTGAAAACTCAATAAAAATAAGTAGGAAAATAAAAAATTCAGATACTAGACAAATGTTATTTGTTTTAGGTAAAGCAATAAAACCTAAGAATTGGGGTATACTTTGGAGAACAGCTGCAGCAACCAGAGAACCAAAAGAATTAATAGAAGAGGTAAAACAACTAGAAAAAAAGGCAGAAGAAATATTAAAAAGAGCAGAAAAAGAAAAAGCCCCCATACTTCTCTATGAAGGAGAAAGAATAGCTCATATAAAAATACCGTACGAAACAAAAAGAACATTGGATGAAATTAGAAGCAAAGTAACTCCAACAATACCAAATCACCACTTCTACAAATCATTGAGTTCGAATTTTGCCTTAGTTGTAGATCTAGCTGAAAAAATAATATCAAAAAACCCCGATATGAAAAAGGAAGTTACAGAACAAGTTAGAGAAACTGTTCTTCAAAAATACCCTAAAGTAGGAGAAATAATCGAAATAGAACATATTAAACTTAACGGAAAACGATTACACTTAACACCTGGAAAAATTATAGAAAAAACAACCAACCCACTTACATTAAAACTTATAAGAAAGTTCAGAGGTGGAGGAACCTACGACGCATTAAACATACCTATAGAGGAAGGAGATTACGGTATAACAGAAATTACTCAAGGATCCTGGTACATGAAAACAAGTTATTACAATGAAGAAAGAGAACTCAAAGGAGAATACTACAATATCTCAACTGGAATAGAAATTCACCCACAAAAAGTAACCTATATTGATCTTGCAATAGACATCGTAAAATGGCCAAACAACGACGTAAAAGTAGTGGACAAAGAAGAGCTGGAGGAAGCTTACAAGAAAGGAATAATAACTGAAAAATATTATCAAGAAATATTAAAAAACGTAGAAATTTTAGAAGAAAAAATAAAATCTAATATTGAAAGTTAATATAGGCTTAACTCTCGCTGAATTGGAATAACACCGAGGATTAGATTCAAACTTTGGTTTATGATTCTTGTTTTTACCTTTTCACGTGCAGAATGTCCTACACGTTGGTGCGGTTCGACTCTGGGTTATCTTACGGGTTGGCCAGTCCGATTTCCCAAGCTCTCGCTATCTTATACAGGGGAGTTCCTACAACTTGAATCCGGCTGTAGTCTGATTCTCCTATACCCCTTTCTGCCGCGCGCTTGAGATATGGTATGTCGAGTGGGTTCAGTCCACCTATCTTTGTGGCAATGCAATCAAGTGCCAGAGGATCCCTACCAGCAAGGATCGTGTTGAGTTCTAGAGTCTTAGGATTTGGATTTCTCATGTCTGAATTTTTGCACACTATTATGCCGTCTATTACGGTCAGGGACGGTTTTATCACCGTATTCAGATCCACTATACCTTCGGCAAAGTCCGTGTGAACCCTCTTCTTCTCGCCCCTAGGGCCCCACCATTGCTTATGATGGGGAAGAAAGAATTTTCCTTCAGGCGTCCAGAATTCGCGAGATAGCTTAAGGGGAAATTCCGAGGAGGGAATTTGTGAGTATTCCCCCTTTCCAGGAACCGCACCTAAGAGGTTCTTGATAGACAAGCTTGCCCAGTTACGCTCATACAACTTAAGCTTGGGCACGTTTATTAAAACGTCACTCTCAAGAATGACATTCGGAACGCGTAGCACTTTGAGAGCCTTGCCGTCAGGAACATCCACCATTGTAGTCTGGCTCTTGTTTAGGTCCACGAGCTTAACATCGTATCTCCGCGCGAGTTCTGAGTATCCACACCTCTCAAACGCCATTTTGGTGTCAGTGCCGCCTGAGCCCTCAGCAATGATCACATCTGACGGATTCACGCGTCTACACAATTCTACGATAGCTTGGACCACTCGTGGATCGGTCGTTAACCCCGTATCAGAGGGCAGGGCAAAAACTAGGTTCGGTTTGATTACCACTTTGTCATGAGGATGTACAAAGCTCTCAATCCCGCCAACGAGATTGATCGCCTCTTTAACCGCGAGTTCCACGTCCACGTTCTGCACAATAGACACAACGCTTCGCATCATCAACACATCATCTATATTACGTCGATACTATTACATTAATATATTCCCTTTATGGCTTTCTGGTCTATCAGCGTCAACCTGTCTCTACGCCAGATCTGCTCCAGAAACGGAGCAAGCTGTATGAAAGCAGTGCAGGGGGCGGTCCAACAGCTTACTCGCGCACAACCAAGGACTTAAATGTAGTTCGTAGAATTGGCACCGGGGAAGAGGTTTAAAACTTGACTTAAATTCTCGGCCTATGTATACAGAAGAACTAACTCTAGCTCAGATACCTTTCCTTTCAACAAATAAAACAAGAATTCGAATCTCCCCAACTACTACTATACCGTGGATGGATGGCATTTAAATTATTGATTACACCTCCTCGCAAGATGATTTACAACACTAGCAAACCGATATTTGAGCCCATCTCGCTACTACTTTAGAATCTTTGAAGAGGAAGTTTTTAATTTTGAACCCAATCGCTGGATCTACGAGTATTCTTTCGTCATTTTCAGAAGAAAAATAGACCCCCGCGGACACAAACCGAGATTATAAACTTAATTTGTACAAATATGGTGCGGGGGGTGGGATTTGAACCCACGCAGGCCTACGCCAACGGGTTTCTCCGCACTGTAGCTCCTGGGCCCGTCGCCTTTTGTCGCCGAACACATGCGGCTTTGACCTGGTTTCCACCGTTTGTAACGGTCTCGGCCACCCCCGCAGGATAAAAATTATCTTTAAAGAATTTATTTTCTTTATATTCTTTTTAATATTTTTACCAATGCTTTAGGTATTTGCTGTATTTCTTTTATTTGTGCGAATTTTCCATGACCTAAGTTTGCTATTTGTTTACATATTTTTGTGCCTATGGGCTGTTGAGTTGGCAAAGCAATTACATGAAGCTTAGGGAAAAGATATGCTAGTTTTCTCGGATCCTTACCTCTGTTGTAAAGGCCGTCGGTCATTAATATAGCCCACTTTTCTTTTATTTTACTTTTTTTAAGTTCTTTTAAGGCTTTTTTCATTGCGTCTTCTATGTTTGTAAATCCTGCGGCTTCCGTTTCTAGAATTTCCTCTACCACTCTTGTGGTGGGTTTTCTTTCGGTAATTTTCTTAATTATTGTTGCTTTTGTGTTAAAAACGATTATCGAATGTTCTACGTTTCTCATGTGATACGCAATCGTTGCTGTAGCTAATGCAGCTGCCACTATTTTCTCTCCATACATAGATCCACTGGTATCAAGAATTAAAACTCCTGCCTTCCTTCTTTCCTCACGTTCGATTCCAACAACATCATTATAGGTTAAATATCGTTGTTCTAAAAATTTCTCCAGAGTTTCATCAAGATCAAAATCATCTAAACCTGACTGGTATTCTACTTTCCTCTTAAAGGGTCCAGGTGAAAAATTAACATGTTTTCCTAATGCACTTTTAAGTATAGAAACTTTAAGAAAATTTAGGAATAAACGGCAATATTTTTTTGGAATATTTCTCCTTATTAAGAAGAAGAGCGCGTATCCCATTTCAGGGTTCTTAGCAGCTTTTCTTGCTAAGATCTCCAAGTTCTTTAAATTAACTAGGGCATTTACGACAGCATATTGATTAGTCTTTGCCAGTCCTAAAAGTGCTGAAATATTGTATTTTTTAATAGCAACTTCAGCTAATCTTCTTACAGAAATATAGTCAAGTCCCCTAGCTAAACGACGATAATATTCTGGTAATTTCCCTCCAACCTCAATTTCTTTCTCTAAAATTTTTTCTTCACTTGTCTTATCAGTAAGTATAATTGGACTTTGGTCATCGGGAATTCTTTCTTGAATTCCCTCAACTATTGAAAATTTTGAAAAACCGAGACCACTATTTCTCGTATTATTCTCTCAACGGATTTGTTGGTATCATCTTCTAACTCTATTTTTGTTCCAAGAGCCATTATTGCTGCATCAACCCATTCATCTACACTATGAGAATTAAGTTTAGAAACCAGGCTTGCAAGATCTATTGCTCCTCTCACAGATGCACCGCGCCTAATATCTGGATGTTTTCTTGTTAATCTACAAATTTTGACAGCCAAATCGATTATTTTTGAATCGTTACAGTTTGAGTGTAGAGCAGTAATTTCTTTCTCTTCTTCCTCACTTTGATAATCCAGTTTAATCCAAACAAAACGGTCACGTAGCGCTTCACTTAAGGAAGTTACACCAACATGTTCTTCAGGATTCTGTGTGGCTATAATATAGAATTGAGGTTTAGCTTTAATAATACCGAGTTTAGGAACGATAATTTGACCTTCATCCATAGCAGGAAGTAAAACGTTCTGAGTAGATTCAGGTAAACGATTTAATTCATTAATGAAGAGAACTCCACCCTCCAGCATAGCTCTAACTAAAGGTCCCGGCACAAAACTCCTCTCAGCATCGTAACCAAACTCTATGACTAGAGGAGGTTCCCAGTGGCCTACAAGTTTCGATTCTGTGAATCTATCATCCCCATCAATTCTATAGAAAGGTTGGTTAAAAAATTTGGCCAAAGCCAAGGCAATGGTGGTTTTTCCAACACCAACTTCACCTTCAAGAAGTAAATGTTTCCCAGCGAGTTTTGCGGCTAATGCTTTACGTAACTCGCGGTCTCTTCCTATAACTCCAAATTCGCTACGAATCTTCTGAACCATTTCATCCAAATCTTGCTCCATATCACCTCAACACCAACAATTAGTCATAATCAATGTTTTAGTGGCGCCGGGGGTGGGATTTGAACCCACGCGGCCCGTAAGGGCCAGCGGCTATCTCGTGTAGAATAACCCAGCCCCGATAAAATTGGATCTCGAGGCCCTAGCGGGTACATGTACCTGCCGCCTTAGCCGGCTTAAATAAAGCCATTAGCCTGGCTAGGCTACCCCGGCACTAAATCTTCCCAGTTTAATTATAACCTCGTTCCTAAAATAAAGATGACTATGGAAGTTAATTTAAAACTCTCTTTAACTAAAACAATTAATTATTTCAATTTATTGTTGTATTTTTTCTATTTAATGTGAATGTGCAGATAAACTTACTTTAGATTTATATTAATTTGTTGAAAGCTACGATGTATTATTATTTTCGTGTCATGTGGTTTTTGGTTATTAGAATGCTAGGTCAGCAATGTCTCCTGCATAGGTTACTATTTTGTTAAGGGCATCTACTATTGTGTTTAGATGTATTGCAGTGTTTAGTTGTTGTTTTATTATTTTTGTATTCAATTCTTCGACGATTTTTACGGCTTCTTGTTTGCAATCTAGAGCTTCTACTGCTAACTGCGTATTTTTCTTCAGTAGAGCAGATAGGGCTGATTTATGTATTTTTTGTGCCATGTTACTTAGTTCCTGTATTTGTTCCAGGATATCTTGTGGTATCTTTGCTCCGTTTAAAGCAATGACTTTTTCAGCAATTATTACAGCACAATCAGCTATTGATTCTATGTTTTTTGCAGCGATTCTATAATCTAAACATTCTAACTGTGTTGTTTCTAGTTTCCTTGCTATATACGGATTTTGAAGCGCTGATCTTATTTGTCTAACAACCAAGAAATATAATCTATCAACTTCCTCATCTCTATGAATTACTGTTTCTGCTAATTCTATATCATTTTCAATTAAAGCCGTTGTTGAATCTTCCTGCATTTTCGTTGCAATTAAATACATCCTTTTAAGAGATTTATCGATAGGTAGAGATGTGGGAGATATGAGACACTGTAATACTATTTTCCTAGAATTTTCCTCGATAATTTCTACACCTATGAGTCTCTGAATCGTATTTTTAATCGTTTTCCTGTCTTCACGGGAAATTCTTTCTTTACTTCTAATTTCAATAATATCATACCCGTAAAGATACTTTGCGATTACCTCTCGTGAAAAATCTTGTTCAACATCAATAACTGCGACTCTCGGCTGTTCGTGTTCACCGTATCTGGGATCCAAAATAAGTCGGCCATCCTTAATGACATAAATTGCTAATGGATCCCCCTGCTTTAATCCCATGCTTTTTATCCACTGTTTAGGTAATGAGACAAAGAAAGTACTTCCACCAGTCTTCTGAAGCCTTCTTACCTCCATTATTTTCCCCCACAAAATACTAGAATAAATAACCCACTCCGCAATTAACTCCCATATGCTGACAAATCTTCAAAACTATATAATTTAGATTCAATTTATTAAGTTATGTTGGGATTTTTAATAGGTTTAAGTTAACATATTATGAGGGAAAAGAAAGTGCCCGAATATACAAGTAGGGGTTACAGAGTTGTAGGAATCGATTTAGCTGGAACAGAGAGCAAAGAAACCGGATGGGCTTTACC